>Ga0315278_10000011_pt1 | contig 235458 bp, 352 predicted proteins | sample YL17G06_0_MG_FD_203880 | JGI IMG/M metagenome (GOLD analysis project Ga0315278, IMG submission 203880) | Sediment microbial communities from Yellowstone Lake, YNP, Wyoming, USA - YL17G06_0 | ecosystem: Environmental > Aquatic > Freshwater > Lake > Sediment | place: USA: Wyoming | collected... | reverse complement strand
TTAAATACCATGGCAAAATGTTGCCTCTACTGCGGAACACAGGAGAAGATCGTCATAGACATGACGATGTCCCTCGTGGAAGGGGAATCGCCGGTAGCCATCTCCCTGTGCGAACAGCACCAGAACAAGACGCAACTTCCGTCTCTGAAGAAGGCCTACCTAAAGAAGAAACAGGCTATCGAGAAATTGAAGCAGCAAGCCAAGCAATACGGCTTCGACGTCATGGACACTGCCCCGGCAGGGCAGGCTATCAAAGTCTCAGTGCCCGCTAAGGCTGCTGGGCCTACTATCGTGCACGTCCAGAAATCTGGAGAGCAGACATCGCAACCTGCGCCCCAGGCTGCGCCGGCTTCACAGCAATCAGACGCTCAATCTGCCGTTTCTACGCAAGGAAGGCCTCTACTTGCCAATGTTCCGGAGGATACCGAGGCACCCAGATTCGCTGCTCACGAAATCGACAAGAAGAAGGCACCAAAGGTCCTATCAACCACGGAGCAGATTTACGAGCGTGGAGACGGCCTGCCCATTAAATTGCCGAAGAAGATCGTGAGCGAGGCGGGCGAGACGAACATCCGGGTAGTCCAGACCGGTGGGGACGCTGCTATGCAGGCGCGGCTCAAGAACCTGAAAAGCCAACTGGACCAGAACGAGAACGCGCACTCCTTCAACAAGGACGGATACGCCCTGCGGACATGCACGCTCTGCCAGGGAAAGGGGAAGACGGCCATCAACGGTCAGATATGTACGAAGTGCAACGGAGCTGGTGAGGTGTCGAAACTCTAGGGCCTGTCGAATTTGCCCTTCCTCTGAAGGAAGCCGGAGTGCCTTGAGCCCTTCCGCTTCGGTCCAGCGTCCCCGCCCATCAGATCCCCGCCTAATGGACTTCCGCGGCCAATCTTCCCCTGTACGGCGCCAATCGGCGCATTGAAGTAAATCCGATGCCTCGGCTTGAGCGGCGTATCTTGATTACCAGATCTCTGTGGCAGGAGCTTCTTTTGTGCGGGGTATGATCTAAGCGGGTCCTGCATTCTCTTGAAATACCGCAGACCCATGGCTTGCTTGAGGTCGCCTGCTGTGGATTCGAATAGCGCGGTCAGTCTCATTTTGCAGCTTTTAGGGCCTTGTCCCTCTCAGGTTGTGGGTTTGGCCCGCCCCCGGTCCAGGGCGGCTCGTGAGACATTTCGTGCTTGTCGGCATTGGAGGTGAGGTCGACCAGCTCGTCCATCCGCGGATTCCAGCCAGCAGCCCTCTCTCCGCCCTCCACCAGCTCCTTGATAACCTTGTCGACTGACTTCAGGGCGAGGTCGCGGTCCTCTTGCGGGAGGCCCATGGAGCGCATTTCGGTGTCCATCGCCAGCTTGAACGTCGGATCGTCGATGTACTTGTGGCAGTGAACCTTGCTGAATGCGGCAGTGAGGGAGTCGGCGAACTTACTTTCGGAGATCGCAAGCTGGTACATATCGTCGATGGTCTCTCGATGGAACTGCATGAAGTGAGAAGACTCCCGCTTCACCTGGTCCGGCTTGTGATAAGCCAGACCTAGCCTAGCATCCTGGTGCAACATGTTGCGGACGGCTTCCAGGAGGAGCTTCTCACTAGCGTTCATGGCAGTCTCCATTTAATGGTCAACATATCTTTGAGGAAGGCTTTATGTTTAGACAAAATGACATCGTCCGTTTGAAGGAAGAAAAGCACGTCAAATATGTCTCCGGCCCAAAGGGCAGGCCAGCCACGCCCAAAGGGGATTGGATAGTCGTCGGTTCCATGGGTGCGGATCTCATGCTGGCTAGAAACAATACTATCATCCGAATTCCCATGGTCGACGTCGTCAAAATCGCTTCGTATGACATGGGCAGGATTCTCAAGGCAGTCGACGACGCAAAGCCAGTATTTTAATTGAGCGCGGCCCCTTTAAGAGTATCCCATGGCGAAAGAAAAAGATGAGTCCCAGGACTTCAAGGCCGAAGAGCAGGCCATCAAGCACGCTTGGGATTCCGTCGAGAAGGATTTCGGCAAGGGGTCTGTCATGCACGGGCAGACCATCATCCGCGACGTTGAGGCTATTCCGACGGGATCCCTTCGTCTGGACATCGCCCTCGGGATTGGGGGAGTTCCTCGTGGCCGTATCACGGAAATCTATGGCCCTGAAGCGTCAGGGAAGACGACGCTCTGCATGGAGATCGTCAAGAACGTCCAGGCCGAGAAGGGCCGGGCAATGTTCGTCGACGTCGAGAACGCCTTTGACTCTGCCTACGCCAAGAAGATCAACTTGGACATGGACAAGCTCTACCTTTCCCAGCCAAACAGCGGCGAACAAGCCTTAACCATCGTCGAGAGGTTCGTAGCATCGAATGCCATGGACCTTATCGTCATCGATTCCGTCGCCGGCCTGGTCCCCCAGGCAGAATTGGAAGGCGACCTCATAGATAAGCAGATGGGCGCCCAGGCAGCCCTCATGTCAAAAGCCTTACGCAAGCTGGCGCCCATCGTAAACAAGACGAAGACCTGCGTCATTTTCACGAACCAGCTGCGAGAGAAGATCGGAGTCATGTTCGGAAATCCGGAGACGACATCCGGAGGCCGCGCTCTGAAATATTGGGCGTCTGTCCGGATCGAGATCAGGCGCCTTTCGACCGTCAAGGAAGGAGACGATGCCGTCGCCATCATCGTCCGCGCCAAGGTCCAGAAGAACAAGGTCGCCCCGCCGTTCCGCCAGGCCGAATTCAAACTCGTCTTCGGGAGAGGCATCCAAAGGGAAGCTTGCATTGCCGACATGGCGGAGCAGTGTGGTATCCTGAAGAGGGCCGGCGCCTGGATTTGCTTCAAGGACGAAAAGATTGGGAACGGCATAGATCAAGCTCTTAAATTCCTTGTAGAAAGGCCCGAGATAACAGCGGAACTGGAGAACCTGGTCCGGGAGGAGATCCGGAAGAGGGACGTGATCATCAGCAAACCGGAGGAGGAAGCGCCGGAGGAATAAAAGATACGCCAGGCCCAATAGGAGTCTGGCTATGGCTATTGTCAGCGCATTCCGGATCGATGACGTCGTGTATCTAAGGTCCTCGGCGCAGATCGGCTTCCTGGAAGCCTACAAGATCAGCGGGATCTTCCAGCTCAGGAACGACCGATATGTTTACACGATCGACATCAACAGGAGGCCGCCGTCCGCTCAGACGCTCGGCGACCATATTGACCTGAAGCGCATCCAGACGCTCTACTTCACGGAAGATGAACTTCTGACGTTCTGCGAGGCAGAGACGCTCGTCGTGCAAAATCTCGAGAGAAGGTTGCGGGAGGAAAGGGCTCGGCTTGCCGCCAGATGCTCGGTTTCACCGGGATCGGGAAGCACCGGTCCGACTCCGCCTGGAAGCGGGAGCGCCGGATCAACTGGGAGTGCCCCATGAACAGACGATCTCTTTTAAAAGCCCTCACACTCCTCCCATTTGCACCCCTGCTCGGACGCAAGACAGAAGCAGCCATTCCGAATGGAGAAGACGACCTAGCCTATTGGCGGCACAAAGTAGAGCATTGCGAATCGATTGGGGACCATAAGAAGGCAGAGCTTTACCGCAGGAGACTGCTGCTCGCCGAGGACGTCGCTCTAATCCACGACATCCAACGGGCCAGAAATGGTCGGAAATTCTCTATGCACGTGGAACGTGTTGGTCGGGAAACTCTTTGCGTCACGATTCCAGCCGACCTATCGCCCCAGGAGGCCGTGAAGTATCTCGATTCCATAAAGAGACACTTTCGAAAAGTTGGGTGTCGCAATGCACGACGAGGTCTGGCACAAGCATATCTATTTAGCTGAACAAAAAGAATGTCAGACGAACAGACCCTTCACGATAAGGATTCTCGCACGTTCGGCGAGAACGAAGAGCAGGCGATCATAGCGCTGGCCTTCGACCTACCAGAGTTCTTCAGTTCCGTCGTGCCCTACCTCCAGATCGATCACTTCAAGCACATCCCGTCCAAGTTCCTATTCGCCATCATCAAGAAACTCATAGAGAAGCACCGGGTATCGCCGACTCGCGGCCTGGTAAAGGACATTGCCAGGAAGAACCTGACGGTCGATGACGACTACGAGCCGATCATCTCCCTCATCGACAAGCAATCTGATCCTCGGGAAGCTCCGGTCGTCAAGCAGTCCGTCGTCGAATTCGCCAAACGTCGTGCCCTGGGTCTCCTTTACTCCAAAGAAGTCATGGAGGAAGTCTCGCGCGGGAACTTTGACCGCGTAAACGAGATCGTCGAATCAGCCAGGAAGATCACCGACGTCAGCCAGACGGGAATCTGGTTCTTCGAGCGCGCTCACGAGCTCTTCACGGAAGAGAATGAAATCAAGTTCACGACGGGCTTCCCGAAGCTTGATAGGTACATCAACGACGGCGGGCCTACGATAAGCGACGTCTTCGTCTGGATGGCTCCGACCAACGTCGGCAAGACTTACATGCTCTGCAACACGGGAGAGGCTAACGTACGGGCTGGGCACAACGTCGTACACTTCTCCTTCGAAGGAGACATCAAGAAGACCCAAGTCAGGTACGCCGGCGCATTCACCAATGTGCCGGTCGTCACGCATATGCATCGGATGGCGCACAAGGATCAGATCACGCAAATCCTGAGCCGATGCAAGGCCCATTATGGAGCGGAACTCGTCCTCTACAAGTTTCCTGCGGACGAGGTCAGCGTAGACACCCTCCATCAGGTCATGGACTTCCTGAGGCGGAACAAGGGCTTCAATCCGAGAGTCGTGATTATCGACTACCTGGAACTCATGGTCTCGCGGAACAAGTTCATGAACCGGGACGATTACGCTAGACAGAAGTCCATCTCCACGGAGCTGTGCGGATTCGCCGACAAGGAAAACGTGGCAGTCTTCACGGCGACGCAGACCAACCGGTACGGCATGAACGAGGAAGAGCAGTCCAGCAAGAAGACGGCCGGGACTGGCGGCGGGAAGTCAATCGACCTGGATAAGATCGCAGAGTCCTTCGGGAAATCTATGCCGCTTTCCTACGTCGTGAGTATCAATCAGACGAAGAACGAATACGAGGCCGGCTACGACGCGAGCCGGGCTGAAAACACAGCCGCCCGAGCGAGACTCTTCATCGCCAAGAATCGGAACGGTCCGAAGTCCGAGACAGTAGCTATCCGTATGAACTACGTCACCATGAAGGCCAAGGAGGACGAGCCGGCCGTCAACATTACGACGGTAGGCGGGAATTCCTAATGCCAACTTACAACTACATCTGCGAACATCACAAGACGGAAGATAGTCAGGATTTCGTCTTCGAAGTCAATCACGGCATGAACCAGAAGCCGGAAGTCCTCTGTCCCCAGTGCAAGAAGCCCTGTAAGAGGACTTGGCTGGGGATGACGTTCCAGTTCTTCTTCCCTGGCAATGGGCTGGTCAGAGATAAGGCAGGCGCCAGGCGTAGTATGAACCTACACCAACTCGAGAACGACGACCCCTATGGTTATATGCGCCAGCCGGGCGAGAAAGCGGACTTGGTGGACAAGCTCCGAAAGGGCGGCAAGCACCAGGGACACCCGAAGGTCATCGCGACCCACGGGATCAAGAAGAAATGAGCTACTGTGGAATGCGTTTTCCAGGGTCGCCAGGTCTACTTCAAATGAAAACGTGGTACAGCGCCATCTGTCGCAAATGTGGAGAGGGCGCGCAGATCTTCGTCTCAAATCCGAGCTGTACTATGGCCTACCTTGGAGAGAAGGATAAGGAGATTCAAGCCTTCCTAGAGAAGCACTTCGGATGTGAGCTCGAGCTCATCTGGCGGGATGACCAACTGGACGCACTCTTCAATTCGGGCTGGAAAGTCAGCATTCTCCCGGGCGTCTGCCGTTATTTCCGACCGGAAAGTATTTCATCTCCGTGTCCAAGCACGCCTTCGTAATGTGTCAGTACACGAAGCAGTCCTCTCGTCCGCTCATGGCTGCCTTCATGGACGACGGGAGTGATGCCGTCAGATCGTACCCCCTGCTTCTCTCTGGCGTCGGTCTCAGCTTGAAGACGGTCTGGGAGAGCGCAAAGGCCATCCTTGGAGAATTCAAAGGGAGTCCTCTTCCCGCCGTAACGATGAACGACTTCAAAACGGTCCTTGATTTCCTGGACCGCGAATGCAACCTACTGGCGCATCCGTTTAACGTCTGGGATTTTGGCATCCCGAAGCAGCCGAATTACGGTACGTTGTCCGCCGAGAGGGCCAAGGAGATCTGCGAGAAGCTCGTCCGTGGCGTTGCCAGCATCCAGCCCGCTCCCTGGATGAAACTGCTCGGAAGAGCCACGCAGGTCTATCGTATGCTCCAGAAGCGTGGCCTCATGAATGGTCACCTTCTCGCCTATCCTCGATATATCCTCAACACGGTCAGCGGCCGGTCAAAGACGCTAGGTTTCAACGTCCAAGGGACGGATGCGTCTTACGACGTAAAGCACCCCGATGAAGAAAAATCCTATTTCATCCATCTGGACTGGATCTCGGCAGATCTTAAGGCTGGTCAGATCCTGAGCGGAGACGAGCTTCTTGCAGAAGCCTTCAGGAAGTCCGACCCCTACACCGTCATGGCGAAGGGAGATCTGACCCGGGCAGACTGCAAGAGCATGATGATTCGCGCTCTCTACGAAATGGACCAGGATAGCCCGGCCCTTCAGTTCTGGCCGGATCTTCAGAAATGGGTCGCCGTCGAGAAGGCTAAGCTGGAAAACAGAGGCTGGACGGAGTCCGTCCTGGGTAGAAGGTTCCGGATGGCTACAGAAGGCGATCCTCTCCACAATATGAGGAGCGTATTTAACGCCTCGCTCCAGGGGACGGTGGTGCACGCCATGCATAGTGCCCTCTGGCAGATTTACAAGGCGATGCCCGACTGCATCGTGGCAGAGATGCACGACTCGATTACTCTGGCGGCGAATAGGCACGCGATCAAGGAGGTTCTGAACGTCGGCGTCGAAGCCATGCTCCATCCGTTCAAGGACATACTGGACAGCAATCCGACGTTTCCGCTCCGGATTTACGTCGGCCGTCATTGGAAGAAATGGAAGCTTTACAAGGAAATCCGATGACAGCTCCCAAGAACAAATGGTTTGCCGACAACATCCCGGAGGACGTTGCGAACATCGTCGTCCGCATCCACGTCAAGGTGCCAGGCGGCGGAACTATCTCTCGGGACTTTAGGACCGACGTAGAAATAGACTACGACAATCTCGAAGAGCAGCTTGCAAGGACGCCAAGCGCCTTTTCCTACTGGGCCGGAGTCATGAGTGAACAGAAGATGGTCGTCGGCGTCTTTGAGCGCAAGATAAAGAGGCGCAGGGCCATCGTCGCAGAGCAGATCCTTAACACGGCAAAGGCGGAGGGTGTCTCCCTGCGCGCCGCAGACATAAAGGAGCTCATCGAAGCAGATGACATTCTAGAGAAGCTGGAAGCGGAGCTCCTAATCGCGCAGAGGTCCTCCGGCAAGCTCTACAACATCGTAGAGGCGTTAAAGATGAAGTCTGAGCACTTGCGGTCATTGGCGGGCTTCAAGAGACAGGAGCTCAGGGACGCCGGCAGCGTGTAAGCCGTATTTCACGGAGAACCATTAAAGGAGGAAGTCATGACCGTGATCCGCGAGAACGAGGACATTGCCAGGATCCGCAAGCTGATGCAGGACAAGAAGGGCGGCGGGCAGAAGGATCCGAACGAGTTCCGGTTCCCCAAGGCCAAGGAAAACGAGACGCTCACCTACTACATCAAGTTTCTACCGCCCGTTCCGAGCATGGGCGACCTCTGGTTCTACATGAACGGCAGCCACTTCCTGGACATGAAGCGGCTGGAATGCCCGCGCATTCATGAACAGGGGGCGGAGTGCCCGCTTTGTCAGCTCGGCTTCCAGCTGATGGACGGAATGGACAAGGAGCAGAAGAGCAAGATCGCCAAGACGTACCTCGCCAGGAGCTACTACGGCGTCAACATCTACTTCCCACAGTCTACCAACGTCCAGGAAGACCTCCGCGGCAAGGTCTTCTGGGCCAACATCCCGAAGACGCTCTACGACAAGTGCGAGGAGTGCATTCTGCGGGACGATGCCGGCAGCGAGGACGATCCCGCGCCGTTCGGCCTGTTCTACGACGAGAAGGCCGGGTACGTCATGAAGGTCGTCATCAAGAGCAAGGGCGGCTACAACAACTACGAGGAGTCCAAGTTCCTGGTCACGACCAAGGGCCCCCTGTCCAAGGACGAGGCCAAGATCAAGGAGATCCTGTCCAGGCGGCATGACGTGCCCACGAAGTTCGCCGCACGCGACCTGGCAGCGCTCCAGGCGAAGGTGGACAACATCCTGAAGAAGTCGCCGACCACCGCTGGCGATGATGCCGGATTCCATGAGGACCACACGGAGGAAAAGCCCGCGGCAGCCAAGCCCGCCCCGGCCGCGAAGCCTGCGGCAGCCAAACCCGCGCCAGCAGCAGCCAAGCCTGCTCCGGCCGCAAAGCCTGCGGCAGCCAAACCCGCTCCTCCTGCAGAGGAATTCCAGGACGAGGTTACGGAGGAAGCCCCTACCAAGCCGGCGAAGCCCGCCACGGCGGCTAAGGCTGCGCCGGAACCTGAGGAATCACCGGCGGATGGCGGGCCGATCGCGGATGCGGAAATCGACAGTCTCTTGAAAGAGATCAAGGACGAGTAGCCGGTCTCTGCTGAAACGTAATCGGAGGCGGGCGCGGGACACCGCGCCCGTTTCTTTATGAAGCATCTGCTGGTAGACGGCCGCAATTCGATCTACCGCGCCATGTTCGCGGGGATGGCGGACCCTGCCTTCCGGAAGTCCGGATTCCATACCGTCATCATCTTCGTCCGGTTCCTCCACCACTACCTCCGCACGTTCAGGCCATCAGAGATCCACGTATTCTGGGATGACAAGCCGGAAAACCTCTGGCGTCGGAAATTCTTCCCGGCTTATAAGGCCCAAAGGAAGGCGGAGCGCGACAAGAGGAACGCCTTTGATGTCGATAAAGTCATGGCGGATTGCGTCAATGTTGCCATGACTATCATACCAGAGATGGGCATCCGGATGTACTTCCGCGAGACCCAGGAAGCGGATGATCTGATCTACGCGTTCATCCAGACCCTGCAGGACAAGGAGTCCGCGACGATAGTCTCCAGCGATAGCGATTTCGTACAACTCGAGAAGGGAAACGTCCACGTCTTCAATCCGATGCACACGGGACACCGGAAGGAATATAGGTATCCTCTTTTAATGAAGTGCATGATGGGCGACAAGGCCGACAACATTCCCGGTTATGTCGGCATAGGCCCAAAGAGGGCTGCGAAGCTCTGCGAGAATGATGGTGAAATGAAGGCTTTCCTGAAGGCCAGGGGTATCAAAACGCTCGTCGACAATAGGTTCCTCATCGACATGTCGAAATGCCCTTTCGTTGAGGACAACGTCAAGTACGTCAAGGCTATTAGGTCCTCGCGTCCTGTCTTCAACGGGCCTGCTATCGAATCAGCGGCCATGCGGCTCAAAATCCGGGGTCTCATTGGGGAATTCCATAGATTCGTCCTCCCATTCAAAAATCTAACCAGGATAAACTAAAGGAGAAAAAGATGGCAAGCGTACATGTCGCCTCCACGATCATAAAGCCGATCGACGCCACGGGAAACGTAGTAGACAAGAACAACACGACTATCAGTGTCATGACCAAGAGCAGCTCGGAGATCCGCGTCGACGTGGCCGGCTTCCCCACGATCGAGGCGTATCTTACAGCTGAATATGCCGATGGGTTTAGGCTTATACACATGGACCAGACCTATATCGTCACGGATAATACGCTAATCGGCAGCAATCCATAACGAGCCAGCTCCCACTGGCTTGACCTAGCTGGCCCGCAGGTTCGTGCTTGCGGGCCAGCAGCGTATATAAGTCAGGGTGAACAATGGGCAATTCGTGGAAAGTCGCTGAGCGAAAAGTAGCCCGTCTCCTCGGCAAGTGGGCTTGTGGAAATGAAGACGCTCTCCGCCGGATGCCCCTCCAGGGGCGCATGATGGAAGAGTATCTCGGCGACATCATAGTAAACGAGGCGGCCCCGGAAGATGTCCGGAAGAAGGGTGCTGCCTTCCTCAGCAAGTTCATGATCGACGTCAAGAAGAGGATAACCAAGCAGAGCGCTACGGGATGGCATTTCGAGCAGTTTCTGACCAGTCCGAAGCACCAAATATTTGCCTGGTGGCGAAAACTCGAGGGAGCGGCAAGGAAATATAAGAAAGAGCCCCTCCTGATTATCACCAAAGGGGACAGAAACTGGTTTATGTTGGTGAACTATGAACTCCGCAGCACGGACCGCGGCAGCCTTGTCGACCTATGGCCACAGAGTAAGATCCTGATAATGTGTGGCGGTCTTTCTTTGTGGGCATTCAACCTGTTTGACTTCCTGAAGATACCCGTGGAGGCCATATGGCCTGTGGAGCCTGCGGCAAGCGCCGAGAGCAGCAAGGCGCAAGCGTAGCCCCAAAGGGCTCACATATTGCCATAGGTCGCCCTGTCATTAGCGTCGGCGTTGCCGAACGCTGCCCCAGGTGCGGCTGGCCTATGAGACGGGTACATAAGTTCGACAGGGAGAAGAGGCAGCCGACGCTCGCCCTGGTATGTATCAACAACCACTGTAGGTTCTCTCAGTGACGCAACTATGCCAATCTCTCCTACTCTGGCTCATGGCCGCCCTGGCCGTCGAGGCCGTCACTGAGATTGTCGTATCATCCAGCCTATTCTTCGGCCTCCGTACCGGCATTTCGCGTCTTCCAGGCCGGATCGGGGCGTTCTTCGGCGAGCTCGTTTCCTGCGGCTACTGCTTTTCCGTTTGGGCAAGCGCAGCCGTGGCATGGGCCCTTCCGGGGGCCCTCTTCCCCGGCGAGTATGGCTGGGTTGTCGATATTGCCTTGCGCACGTTCGCACTTCACAGGGTATCTAACTTTATGCATGGCAAGATAAAGATGGCGTGTGACCGGCCACCCCAGGAGCATGTCCTGACGCTGTTCATCCGGGAGAAAAACGATGACCAAGGAACTGAAACTGGAACCAGTAATAGTCAAGAGCCAAGCTGACATCGTCCAGGCCCTCAAGCCTTTCGTGGACGACAAGCACCAGCTCAGGGCTTCACTCCTGGAAGGCTTCGAACTAGTTAAAAAGCGAAAGCTGTTCAATGAGAAGACGGATTCCGGTCTGGACGTGGACCAGATGCACTTCTGGGTCGATGACCTTATCAAGCAGCGGATGGGTGGCAAGCGCAAGGACATGGTCGTCGTCTGGGAGTTGCCAGAAGGGAAGTTCCAGTTCGAACCTCTAACAAAGAAGCTTTCCGATGCCTGATCAATCAGTGATGGTGGACCTCGCCCATTATGCCGCCATAAGCACTTGGCAGCCTAAGATGGGCGACATCGTAATCTGGCACGGCTGGTTTACGCACTGGTATGGCGTCGTGAACCAGGTCCAGGCCAGTGGGCACGTTTCCGTTATCCGCGGCGGCCTTCCGCTCCTCCTGTTCACGATGGATCAGGATTCCATGCAGAGGAAGACGAAGCTGGTTCACATCACGAAGATCAGGGCGTCCCGAGGCGGAGAATGGGCGGCTATTCAGACGGCCAACAATCAGATAACCTGGTTCGTATGACGCCAACCATCCTCCCCTATGTCCCGCTCCTCGAGCTGAAGGATGTCAAGCCAATTCTCGGGCGCCTTTGTTACTTCATAGAACCCTACAAGCTGGAAGGCGTCGCTGTAGTCATCTATCTGTCCAAAGGGCTCTTTCACGTAAAAGCCAGCAAGTGGAGTGGAATGACGGTCTCTGCTGACCTGGACGTTACGAAGATCAAGAAAGGAACGCTGGAAGCAGATATTCTGGCGAGGTGGATACCGCACATCATCAAGATTATGAAGTATGCGAAGATCATCCAGGCAGAGTACTATTTCAGTGGGATGATGCTCGTGGACGTAAGGCTATCCGTGGACAAGTTCATCGGACCCGGCATGCTCCGGGACCTCTTTGCCAAGACCATTTCCACCCAGAAGATCTTGAAGGTCGCGGCTGCGACGGAAGAGGAAATGAAGGGCATAACCGCGATTCTGAAGCCCTCTGTGTACAAAACTATAGTAGCCGGAGATGATATGGTCCCCCTTTACTGCAAGATATGAAACTCAAGAGACTTCACTCCAACATCGCGGGCGTAACCCTCGTGAGGCCGCTTCCGATGTTCCTAGAAGCGAAGCGAAAGCGAAAGGCGCGCCGCAACAAGTAGATATGTCATGCCCCTCATCGAATTTGTCAATCCGAACCAGCATAGCGTACACTTGATGGGTCCGGACAAGAAGGTCATCGTCGTAGGCGGCAAGCAGAAGGTCGTCCTCCAGGATTGGTTTTCCAGGTATGCGCCCAACTTCATCCGACCGGTCCGCGGAGTAGAAAGGGATTCCATCTCCGTAATCAATCCCAATACGCGTCCGCAAGTCCAAGTCGCACGTGCCACCCGACCCAAGATCCCCACTGGCATAAAAGGAATTCGAGTAGAATATGCGAATCGTGCGATCAAGGTATTGAATGAGCGGCATGGCCATCCGCGCCAGCCAGTAAACATTAGGAACCATGGTCCTATCGTCGGAAAGACGACCTTTCACGGGGAGGTCGCGACAAAGTATTTCCAGATGATCATTCCGTCTTTCAGAATTTGCCTTTCCAACGACATTGGCGTCGGCATCCTAAGTTACAACAGGCTCGGATCCATCCAGCGACTTCTGGCGTCTATTGCGGCTCACACGAACCTCCAGAGAACAACCGTCTTCGTCAGCGATGAGTCATCCCAGCCGGAAGTGAAGCAATGGCTGCGGACCGTCGACTGGATCGTCCTTTTGGACAATCAGGAACGTCTTGGGGTTGCAGGGAATACAAATCGCCTCATCCAATGCCTAGATAGGTTCAGACATAAGGTCATCCTCAATGACGACGTCGAGATCCTGGCCAATGGTTGGGAGCAGTTTTATCCGGTGGCTACGGCCGAATCCGGGATCCATCATTTCTGCTTCAGACAGCTTGGCGTCTATGGCGCAGCAAAGACTGGCGTCGTAGAAACCAGAATCAAGGGCAGGCTCATCAAGTCGGTCCATGATAAGCCGCAGGGCGCCGTGATAGCCTACGACGATGCCGCGGCCAGGGCCGTCGGCTTCATGGACGAGTCTATGGGGCTCTATGGAATGGAGCACGTCGACTGGTCCAATCGCATATCCCTTTCCGGCATCCAGCCGCGAGGGTTCCACGACGTGGAGGGCTCGGAGCAGTTCTTCAAGCTCCATAATGAGTCTTCCGCCGTCGAGGGCAGGGTTCAGCTGCTGCTCAAGGCGCGAGAGCTCTGGGAAAGCGTAAAGACAAATCCTGCTCGAATTCACGTCCAGCGCACGCCGCGTTCAGACGTACCGAGCGTAAGCTGCGTCATTCCCTGCCGCGGTTTGGAAAGACAGAAGTCTGTCGATGCGGTCATCGCCTGTATCAAGGGCCAGAACTTCCCCGCCGTAGAGATCCTGGTCGTCGAGCAGGACGAGACGGAGAAGATCCGCCTGAGCCAGTTCGCTCGGAAGTTATTCATCAGGGCACCACGCGAACAGCCTTTCTGCAAGGCAGTCGCCTTCAACAAAGGCGTAGCAGAGACGAAGCATCTACAGCTGGTCTTGCAGGACGGGGACATTATCTTCCATAGGGATTATCTTAGAAAGCTCATGGGCGTGCTGAAAGGGCAGCAAGGAGCCCACATCGGCAAGGAAGTTATCTACATGGACAGCGCTAGCACGAGTGAGATTATTTCCCAATTCAGAATCAGCGAGAGCCTGAAGTCGAGCCAGGTCGTCGGTTATTTCGAGGGAGGCTCTCTGGCCTGCACAAAGCAGGCGTACTTCGCCTGCGGCGGGTTCCTAGAGGAGTTCATCGGGTACGGATGCGAGGATTGCGACTTCTTCAATAGGCTCAAGAACCTCGGAAAGTTCTTCGACGTGCGGACGGAGGCCTTCATCCATCTAGATCATGGTCGCCCGCCGGGATGGAAGGAAATTCACGTGAAGAATAAGAAGCTCTTCGCCAATCTCAAGGTCGGGCATGACATGACCCAATTGTCGGGATATTGTCGCGGAAAGCTGCGTACTGCCGGGTACGGCCCCCTCATGGATAGCCTGGGCATTTAGATTGATGTGCTCGGAGCATTCTTTTAAATTCAATTAACGCGTGATAGCTCCGAGCCAAATTGACCCACACGCATACCAATTGGATGTTATCCTTTAGATAGCCAGTCGAATTCTCTATCCTGTCGATGCTACAGGAATTTAGATGACCTCCCTGGAGTCTCATCGGCACTTTCGTGATAGCGCATCGTCCTTTTTGACTCTTATAAAGATCACATAAGAAATAGAGCGTTAAGTTATGGTTAAAACCCTTTCGTCTTTTGAATATTTTGCTATGAATACGTTGTCTTATTACTCGGAATAAATGCCTGAAGTATGTTCTGATTTTGGTATCATTGGTATTGTATTCCCGACCGCCGCCATTTCTAAACTGTTTTAGTGTTTCTCTAAATTCTCTGGCCGTATGTCTTCGACGGCCCAAATTTACCCATTTGCATACCAGTCTAATATTTCCTTTGTTATACCCCATATTGTTATCGATGCGGTCAATAGATACTGAAAGAAGATGTCTAAAGCAGTGTGTCATTTTAATGCCGGTGGCTTTACATCTTCCATTTTGACGTTCCCATAGCTGCATTAGGTATTCAATGCCAAAATCGCAAGGTTTTCGTAGCCTTGCCAGAGCGGATCTGAGGAAGTTTTCCGGAGTGCTCTCTCTGTGTTGTTTTATGGAGTCGTTGTGCTGCCGTCGCCTAGCCGGGCTACTTTGCCTTTCTCTACTTTCTAGTCTTTTCTTTAATTTCCTACACTCATAACAAATATTCTTGCGTTTTGGTCTGAAGCGGGATAACTCGGTAGTGCCACATACGTTGCACCTTGGGGTAAGATTAGTTTGGCTTCTTGATAAATGTTCCCTTGCGCGGCACCCACAATGTGGCGGGTATGATTTTGCCACATAATTCACTTCTGATATGCACTTTACGCATTTATTACCACATTCGCAGTAGAATTTATAGAAAACGCGCTTTGGTTCATGTTGCATATGAAAAGGGCGACTCACCACTTTTAGATGGCCGACGATAGTACCTATCTTTAGTCGCCGATGCTGCGAATCTATTGGCAAAAAGTACATAGATGATATGCGCGTGCTATTACCACATAGACCCGGGGGCGCTTTCAGCTTCATATCAGATGGATGGCTCAATGCCTTCATTGCCGCGGGTCACCAAGCGCAACGCTGGGACGGCAAACAAAGCTCCTGGAATATATTTGATCCGGATCTGATAATCGCATGTTCTGGCCACCGCCAACCCATACCCGCACCGCGCGGCAGAACAAAATTGGCCGTCCATGTGAACCCTTACGGGCCAGAAAAAATTAAAGGCATTGATGAGCCACAGGAGGCTATAAACTGGACTCTCGCGCAACGGCCAGATGCCGTATTCGGATACGGCCACAAAGACGACGGGAGATTCTGGGAGTATTGGACTTCAAAACATGGCATCCCTTGGGTGCCGATGGCTACGGCCGGGGATGCCACTGTCTTCTATTCCAGGCAAGGTCTAACAAACGCCCCGGTGCCGCGCGACATCCCCATAGGGTACGTTGGCGGTCGCTGGGATTACAAGGCCAAGAATTTGGACAGATACCTGTTCCCCCTTTTCTCAAACAAGACACTTGGCTGTAAAGTCCATGGCTGGGGCGGTTGGCAGCCCGGGATCAGCTCTGGTGTCATTCGGGACGAGGACGTGGCTGGTTTCTTTTCGAGATGCCGAGTCTGCCCCTGCGTTGCCGAACCCCATACCACGCAATGGGGAATAGATTTACCAGAGCGGGCATTCAAGGTCATCCTCTGTGGCGCCCTGGCCGTCCACGATCCTATAAAGGGCCTGGAACGATTCTCGCCGAACATCGTTATGGCGAATGGGCCGATGGAGTTCATAGAGCTCTGTGTCAAATGGTCCAGACCGGAGATGGAACCACAGCGGCAGGAACTCGCCCGGAGACAGCGAAGGGACATCCTGGACGGGCACACTTATTTCCACAGGCTGGCGGGGTTGCTGAGGACGGTAGGATTTGTAGGGGAGGCGGATAAGATGCTCGAGCACGCCAAATCAATAATCTAAGTCGGTTTCTCCTCCTTCTGTTCCGCTTCCAGCTTCGCGACGAGTTTCTTCAGATCCACGAGCGGTACCTTCTCCAGTTTGATGCCTTCATCCAGGAAGGCGAAGTCCACTTTCTTCTTCCCGATCCCATCCAGGACCTTCCGGAGGGCCGCCCCAGAGGCCTTCATCCAGAATTGGGCCTTTTGCTGGCTAAGCTTCCTACGGTATTCTATCGCAAGCCTAATGATAATGAGGTCCCCGTCCGCGAGGGAAAGTTTTTCTATTACGGATTTCAAGAGAGCGTCCTTGACGTCGGGCGCTGGTTCGCCGCCAGGCAGATAGGGTGGTTTCGGAGATCCGTTGTTCATGGGGGTCCCTTTTGGATTATGCGTGTGAAATACAGGTAGCCATCGCTATCGTCCTTGCGGACACGAGGATGTTGCCGATATAGAGTTCCTCGACGAGGACAGCCGGCTTGCTCTTGTCGCTATGGAACCAGGATTTGGCAAGGAGGAGGGCTTCGTTGGGCCTATACTGTCTTTCTGAGTGCGACCAGGCGAGATTTTGTGGCAGGAACGGATGGCCTTCTATGCTCGCCATCTCGCGGTAAGCCCTGTAGTATCGTTCCTCTTTTCCCGTTGGGATGAATTGTGATCTGTCGAGATGCGCTGCAATGAAGACCTTTCCGTTACCTGTACCGCACGGAGAACCCGTATATCTGACAGTGTAAATAAGGGTGCCGGCGCTTTTCATGTCATTAATATCGGAAGAGCTACAGATGACGTCTTCTTTGGACGGAGGGAAGAGAGAACCATCCCTGACGTCGGCCCCCAGCCGAACGGCAAAATGGCTGATTTTCATACAGATATTTAAAACAGACTTGGATTCTGTTGTCAATCATTTGTGTATCTAATAAATATGGAACCACTTCGCCTCAGGCTCGTGAAGCAGGCAAAGGAAGAGGAATCAAAGTACTTTCAGAAGTATATCGTCATCAAGAGAGAGAAGATTGGCGGCCTATTTGCCAAGTTCATGAAGGCCGTCTTCAACGCAGACATCGGCCCCCGGGAAATCGAGACGTTCAAGAGTACGCTGGATGGCATGATGAATCTCCAGGGCCTCCACTATTTCGTCGTCAATCTGGATGAAAAAGAAGGCCGGGAAGCCATGATCCAGTACTGGCTCTTGAAAGGCTATCCTCGCGAAGAGATAGAGAAGTGCATCCCAAGTTTAAAGGAAGAAGCCAATGACCAAGCCAAAGGCAAAAGCTGAGCAGAAAAAGGAAGTCCCACCGTATCCGGTCGTCCCAGCAGACCTCCGGGAGATGGCAGGCCGGATTCAGTTTAGCCTGAAGCCGAGTCCCTTCGTAGCGGACAAGGCTGCGGACGACTTCGCTACCTTCGTGACAGCGAACATCAACCATAGCGCCCTCCGTATACTGTCTCTGGAAGCTAAGGTGAATGGCGACAACCCCACGGTTGCGATCCAGAAGGCGGATGAAGCCTTCGGCGGAGTTGCGGAATTCATTTTCGTACAATGCCCGTACTGCCACATCCCACTTCACATCATCGACAACATACACCTCGCGAATTGCCCCGAAGTCCAGAAGAAATATTCCGGCAAGACGGAGCTCTGGACGACTGGACAGTGCCTGAAGGATTTCCCGGATACCCAGATGAGATCCTGGCTTGCTTCCTACATTGCACATCTTTCAGTAATGGCGCCCGGCCCGGTTGCTGAGACGAGCCCGATTCCGCCGCGTCCGGCAGTCATCGACAAGCGCAAGGGGTTGAATGCGATTCAGCCCAAGATCCGCGTCGTGGGGCAACCTATCCGGGTCCAGCCACAAGTTTCTGCGGTATCGCAGAGGAAGGGATTCGTACCGCCGCGGATGCAGAGAGGGTTCCGGAGGTGATTACTTCTGGCTTTTGAAGAACTCGACTTCGCCTAGGCGCTTTACGGCTCCCTTTCTCGACGAAGACGTGCCGAGATTCTTCCCCTTCTTGGAAAGGACTCGCCATTTCCCGGGGCCGATCTTCTTGATGCGTTCCAGAATCACATCTTCGGCAAGCAGCTCGAGTTTCATAAGGTAGCTTTGCTGTGATCACGCACAAGGAATGTCGAAAGAACCTCGGCGGATGCGGGCAGGTCAAGACGGTCGAGGAATTTGGCGTGGACGTCAAGAACTGCGATGGCCGTAGAAACCTTTGTAAGATCTGTGCGAACGCGAGAAGAAGAGCGGCATACAAGACCAAAGGACCTACCGAAGCTTCTGCGCCCCCGGCATGACCTCGAGCACGGCATTCTTCGCCCAGTCCCAAATATCCAATCTGAGATCCTTTAGCCCTATCGACGTGATAGGATAATTCTTGGTCTCTACCACTTTCTCTTTTTCTACCGCTTGCACTACCATGATTGGGCCCGCTTGTACGCGCCTCTCCTTATTTAAAACGCCGAAGATTGTCCTGGCCAGGAAGAGGGGTATGCTCTGCGTAGCTTGTTCCGCCTTCTGCATGATATCCGCCCACTTTTCATCCCTCGATTTCTGCTTGCCGGGCTTACCCGTTCCAAGGCTTATGAGATAAGTCCTCTCCGCGACGGGCCTGCCACCGGCGCCGGCGCTTACGCGGCATCTTATGACGTCGTCGCGGATGGTGTCGCTAACGGGGCTGGGCCAGTTAAACTGGAATGAGTGGAAGTCCTTCCCAAGTCGCTTAATTCCGGAGAACACCTCGCTCTCCAGTATCTTAGCGACTTGGAGGATGTCTATCTGGCCTGCTTCGGCTTCATGTAAAAGACAAAGTCTCATAGCGTATATTTTCTTTGTATTTAAGAAACGGAGCGGGAAAGATACAACATGGGCAAGATAGTCGTCCTGCACGACAAAGAGCCAACTCGGTGCCTAGTAGGCACCATAAATCTGAATCAGGACGGGCGCTTTCCTGTCTTCGCCGCTGACTATCGCCAATCAGCGAACCAAGAGAGCGCAAGCAAGCTTCTTCGGTTCCTGTCCGGGCAGCAATTCATTATCCTAAGGATCTTCAGTAGTACCTACCACGTGTTCGTCGATGAGGATGTGGCGGTCCCGGTCGCAATCGACGGGAAACTCTGTGCCATAAACTGGCGTCTAAACTACCAGCCCAATGAGTCAGATCACGTTGCGTTCTTCAAGGCACTTTTGGAACACGGAAGCTGGGTCCTTTGCGTCGTCACGCAGGACAAGGTCCTTCGGACCGTCGTCGGACCCCGATGCCAAATCATAACTTCCAGCGTCGTGGATGCTACGTTTGAGAATACAGAAATTTTCGATCGCATTAGCACATAGGAGCTAAAATGCCGAAGACAACGGAAGACCGCCGGATTCTGATCATGGCCCGCGATTTCCTACAGGATGGGATTCAAGGAAACCCGGATGCCGGAGATAACGCTACAGTAGTGGATTGGGACAGGTATGACAAGGTCATGTTGAACATCAACGGCTATCTGAACAAGACCCAGAAGAAGGCTCCGAAGAGATGAGGATGGAAGAAGAAGTGTTCAGATACCAGGCCCTTATCGTAGCTCTCGTCGTGAGCATTATTCTCATTGTCGTAGACCGCTTCAGAAAGAAATGATCCGATTTCCGAGTTCGCCGATCGGACCAGAAGCTATCTCGCCCGCCTTCCTCCCGTCCAGACGCCATTCCTTCCCGTCCCAGACCAGCACGCCAAATCCCTGGATGGAGATCTTCTTGCCAAGGCCCTCTGCAGTCAGCGTGACCTCCCTGACCCCATTCACGGGGGCGGAAGAGACGGAGACCTGGACCGCCTGCGGCGGGTTATTGAACCCCTGATTACCAGGGGTCCAACCGCCCCAACTGCCCTGACTGCCTCCCTGGTAGCCTCCAAGACCCTGCAAGCCCACAGACCCTTGCCAGCCCACAGACCCTTGCCAGCCCTGGACTCCCGGGCCGCCCACAAGCCCTTGTACGCCCAGAGGCATGTAGACTTCTTCGTCTACCGCCAACGGATTCCAATTAGGATTGACAGCTCCGGGAGCTGTGATCGGCTTCGGGAGGATACTTGCCTTTCCCTTCTTGCTTGTCCATTTCTTGATGAGTTCTGCTAACGGGCTCATGTTAGATCCACCTTTCTGCCTCCCATCTTGCCAAGCGGCAATCCCGACGGCTTGTCTATGACCGCGGGAGGGGAGAGTGGGTCGCCAAAAATAGGAACCTGCTTGCTTTCCAATTGCAGGATCTTGCTTTCCAATTGCAGGATGCCGAGCTGCTTCAATTTCTGCAGCGTCGCCATATCGCAGTTCTTCAGGACCTCAGCGGTGATGACGCCTGGCAGGGTTGCCGCGCTTGGCTGGACAGGCATTTGTGGCGCCGGAACTAGCTCAAACGTATTTGGATCTAGGACGGTGAGAGGACTTTGGAGCTTTTTTACGGCCTTCGTAATCGACTCGAGATTCTTCATCGCCTCATCGAGCTGTTTTTGCACATTTGGCGCGCCTTCTTTTTGGGCCTGCATTTCCTCTCGCATTTCCTCCGCGACCTGCGGAAGAAATACCTCCATATCCTTCAAATTAAACGTACCTTCGAAGGTATCCTGCGGATCAGTTCCTTCCCGCGTGACCACGATATTAACATTCCAGTTGCTCTTGATCGGCCCAACGGTAATGTCGTCGAGGAGGATGTTGCAAAGCCCGTTCCAGCTATCCTGCACGTCCACTGTCTTCTTGACGACCAGGGCCGGTTCATAAGGCGTGCCCATGTTCGTTATCTTGATCTTGAAGACCATCGTCTTCTTTTCGAGCGATTCTGCGATCTTCTGAATTTCGTCCTTCTCGGATAGGTCCATCACCTTAGCGATGCAGGAGGGACCGAAGTCCGTATCGATCTGCCCCCGGATGGTTATACCGATTTTGTTCCACTTTTTGTCTAGTGCGGTGAAGAATATTCCCGCAGAACTCTGTTTCTTGGAGAAGAACTGTCTATATCCATCTTTTGAGAGGGGAGGACCATCGTTGAGTTTCTGTATAGCCTGGAAGTCTGCGGCCTTCTGCACATAACGACCCTGGTTGCCGCCTTGGCCGCCCTGGACTCCAGCCCAACCAGATAGAGGCATGGGAGACATGGCTTTTAAATACGAGACAGTGAATTATTGACGCCAAACGAATCTTGTGGTTTGATGCCGCCATGGAAACAACCTGCAGGTACTGCCAGGGCGTGGCCGAACGCACAGAAGATAAGTGGGATGGTGCCTATGTCTGGGTCTGCCACGGATGCATACGGAGGATGATCTACAACTTCCAGTACAAGCTTGTCGGGATCTCGCCGGGCATCAAACCTCGCCCAGCAATTGATTTAGTCTCTGCCGTAAAGACTCTGGGTATCCAGTGCGTGAAGGAAGTGGAGGCGGCTCCTCAGGAGCAGCATTAGGGAGCGGAGGCGGCACCTCTGCCTTCTTCTCCGATGCCAGGTTCGCTACGGCGGCCCGCACGTCCTTCTCGATCGCGGCTTCCCATTCGCCGCGGACGTTGTTGTGCCAGAGGTTCTTGGGAATCGTCACGCCGCCCACTTCCCACTCCAGGACTTCTATTTCTGCCTTCTGGCCCGGAGCCGCGACCGCAACGCCATCCGCCGCGATGGGCCTCTTCTTGCCGAAATCCGGCTTGTCATGCTTGAGCTCGGCCCGCCAGTCCACCTCGATGATGTCACCGACCGAGCGGTCATTGGTAAGCTTTACATCGAAGAACGTCCGCGGATCGAGAGCCATCGCATGGCGCCCGGAAATGACTTCGTTGATCGCCTGTTCCAGCCGTTCCAGGAATGTCATGTCTGATCTTTGCTAAAATAGGGGACTATGCTTCCGTTATGTGCCCTATAGAGGACGGCGTCGGGCCATTCCTTCCCGATCGCGTCCAGGACAGTCGGCTCGTCATCAATTACGAACTTGGGTATGTAATTCTTCCTTCTAATGGCATCCACCTTGTATTCCGGCGCTTTTAGCATCCGCTGGCCTTCCGGCTTCAGGATGATGTCCGTCAGCGGAATGCCTTTGAGTATCTTCATGGCGCTGTTGATCATCTTTTCCGGCCGGCCGGAGACGGCTACCACGGGGAGGCTTGACTTGCTGGCCAGGATACGGATGAAATCGTAAATGGCTCTATGTGGCGCATCCAGATGCGTGAAGGCGTCGTCCAGGAACATCTTGAAGAACTGACTGACCTTGTCCCTATCCTCCTGGGATTGCTTCGCCTTCTGTTTTAGGGCATCCAGCTTTTCTTCCCAGTCCTCGGGGGTGGCCTCGATGTCGAGCTGCCTGAGGGACTCTACTGCCCGATTCCCGACCGCGACGAGGGTATCGTCGATGTCGGTTATGATGACCTCGAGGCCGAGGACTTCACAGAGCAGACGTTCGAATGCCATACGATACTTTTGGTTCGTATTTTAATTCCATGGACGCGCCAAAAGCCAAAAAGTATTCCTTCATCGACGAGGTTGGTTATGTCCCGAATGAGATTATAAAGAAATGGGCGGGGGTCATAGGTAAAATACCCAAAGGGCCTCTGCCCAAAATCATCTCAAGCCAGGAAGAATTCGTAAAAGAGTTCGGCACACCCTCACCCGCAAATTCATTCGAGAAGAATTTTACATTTCCCTTGCTCAAGACTTCGCCGATAGTCTGGTCAGCGTGCAACCAATGCCGACACCGTCCATGAAAGGGCTGAAGGCAGCCTGGTCCGTAGAGGCTGTGGAAGACCTAAAGGCGGTTCACGGCATTGACATAGGAGAGCGACTTCAAGAAGAACTGATCCAGGCAATGTCCCAGCAGATGGCCAAAGAGGTCGATGAACAGATTCTTAAAGACCTTATAGAGCAGGTCCAGGAAGCGAAGCGTAGGGTGGCGATAAAGGCAGAGGAGAAGAGAAGGGAAGCCGTGTGGCGCAGTACTTTCAGCGTCATTGGCCGGAGATATTTGGACCCGGAAGAAATAAGAGCCGAAGAAGAGTCGGAAATCGAGACAGTGGAAAGAAAAGTCATCGTGGTCGTGCCGGACTTGCCGTTCGGATTAGGCTGTAGGCGGGTTCTGGTCTAGATTCGGCAACTCAGGTGGGGCTAGCTGCACAGACTCCCACCGCGGACAGCTCATGTCATCCCAGGTGCCTTCCCGGGTATTGGGATTATCGGGAAAAGGCGGCTTCATAGCGCAATCCCCGCAATTCGTCTGTTGGAATTGCGTATAATGCTTGCACGTCCCGCAGACCTTTTCTTGATCTGTCATGTTAGCTCCCCAGCTTGCTCAGGACCTCTTCCGGATTCGCAGCGAAGGTCCTTTCCTGCCCGGTGGACGGTTCCCTTCGGAAGCCGAGGTTCCTGTAATACTCTTCCATCCCGGCAATACTATTCAGCCAGATCTGCTTCCCGGCTGTCCTTGCCTTCCCGGCCAGGCGTCTCAAAAGCATCGATCCGGCACCCTTCTTCGTGGATCCGAACATGTGCATCCAAATGACCTTCGGTTCCTCAGACCAGGACATGGCGCCGATGACCTCGTCGCCGTCCAGCACGGCAGTCCGCGCCATGTCGTCGTTGGTCAGAGCCCCTACGACGAAATTATTATTCTCCTTCTCCAGGTCCACTTGGTCGGCTAGCTCGGATTTCGCACCCGGGCGCAGCTCAACAATGCGATAAGAAGGATCGGCTTCTGTCAATAAGGATAAGCGCATAAAATAACTTTGCCAATGGAAGAGAAGGGGAGCGTTAGAGGGCGACCGCGGTGAGCTTCTTCTCGAGGTCTTCAAGTGTACTGTCGTTCTTCACGACTTCGTCTGCGTCGTCTGCGACCAGTTCGTCGGAAAACCCGCCATCGACGCCGGGCCTGTCTACCCAGATGACCTTATCGAACAGAGGCCTGACGACTCCGAGTTGCCTTCTGGTCCGTACCCCGGAGACGACATCCGCCTCCCGGACCGCCTCATCTACTGGATAGGCTGCGTCCTTTTGCTGCCTAGCAAGGCCATACTCCCAGAGCTGCTTCCGATATGTCTCCTTATCGGCCAGGATCTTCTCCGGATCGAGGCCTTTCTTGGCGGCGAAGTCGCGGATGATGTATTTAGAGGTGCTATCGACAACCTTGACACCCAAGATCCTGCCGAGCATCCGGGTTGCTTCGGTCTTGCCGGACCGCGTGTATCCGAGGACGAGGATTTTCATGGTATTTAAATACTTGAACGGATATTCCAGTACCTGGTTTAATATCTTTGCAAACGTATCTAACTCCTCCAGGAGGAAGCCATGGAAGAATTGATGGGACAGCTCCGGCTGCTTCAGAAACAGGATCTGGAGCTTGAGAGGGCCAAGAAGCGCCTGCGCGAAGTCGAGAAACAGGCCATAAAAGCAGCCTTGACTGTCATCGGCCTCGTCCTTTCCGCGGTCCTCTTCGGCCTGGCTATCGTCTATTTGGATCTTGATACGCCGATCTGTACCTACCATCTGCTCCTACTATCGCCTTTCCCCTTCATGTGCTGGGTTCAAGGCGTTCAGGGGAAGGAATGGGAAAAGTTTAAGAAGGATATGGAATACCCCGGATGAAGCAAAAGAATGCCCTGGAGTCCGGCTTCTGCACGGCGCTTCGCTGCCGCGTGTTCGTCAGGAATGGAGATGGTGTGCAGTTCGTGGACGGAAAGAAGGAAATCCAGCGCTATTGCTGGAGGTGCTGGCTGCGCAAGGTCTTGGACGAGATCATGCCGATCAGGAGTTGACCAGCCGTATTTCATTTCGGGTGGCGTGCGGGGTCTGCCGAATAAGTGCCTTGTGGCACAAATAAGGCAGGGCGGCTCGAGCCGACACCATACCTCGCGCGCCGCCCGCCCTCGGAGGCTAGACAATGGGTTTAGACGAACCTGTTTGTCGTAGATGCGGAAGACGCGACTGGCCACGCGAGTGCCACGAGGGCACGTGCGCCTATGCTGACGCCGTCCCCGTCGAACTGGGTCCTGGTACCCAATATGGACCAGACCCGGAAGCGTCACCCTTCTACAAAGAAGAAACTAATAAGCCCCATATCGTAGGCGACCATGTCCTTGAGCTCCCTATCAGCCATCCCGAACTCTTGGAGAAGCTCAAAGTCGTAACTGCAGAGCGGGATGCCCTGAAAGCCGACGTCAAGCGGCTGGGTGGGACGCTGGGGGAGAAGATGCTGGAAAAGGTGGACGGGGCTCTCAAGACTCTCTCCGCCGTCGAGGACTCACGGGAAGCCTACCATAAGGAGCTGGTGGCAGAGAATGAGAAGCTGAGGGAAGATGCCAAGCGGCAAACAGACCTCGCCCAGGATTATCGCGAGGACAATCGAAAGCTCCGGGGCGCGGTGGAGGATCTCCGGGCGCTATTCGCCGAGGACCGGTCCTACGATGACAAGAGCATCCTGGACCACATGGACATAGCGGGGGTGTTGCTTCACAATAAGTGTGGAGAGGTGGGATTCGTACTCAGCAATAAGTTCTCCGGCTGGATCAAGAAGGCGCAGGCCGTCATATCGGGAAAGGCATGAATAACAACATCCTGATCGCAGCGCGCGTGGCGGCTGGCTACCACCAGCAGCAGGTCCGTAAATATACCGGTGCCCCGTACATTGTGCACCCCGCCCGGGTGGCTGCCCGCCTGACTCGTCATCCCTTGGGGACCGAGGAAGGCGTCTGTGCGGCGTGGCTTCATGACGTGCTGGAGGACTGCCCCCAGGCCAGCCCGCGCGATATACGGCTCTCGTTCCATACTGACTACTTCCTGGGGAAGAAGACTGGCGATGAGTGTCATTTCGGCGAGCGGGTGGCCGACCTGGTCCTGGAACTCACCAATCCGTCCAAGCAGCACCCAGAACTGCCCCGGGCCGAACGCAAGAAGATGGACCGGGATCACCTGCTTACCGCCTCCGTGCAGGCTAAGCTGATCAAGCTAATAGACCGGACGGACAACCTCCTGGAAATGGGCGATGCGCCGGCGGATTTCGTCCAGGTATATGGGGAGGAGTCCAAGCTCCTGTTTGAGGTGCTGAGCGGCACGGATGTGGGGCTCGAGCAGGAATATATCGCCGCCCTGCACGCCGCACTCAGGAAAGTAGGACGCCCATGACGAGATGGACTGCACTAGCCATCTACGAGGGAGGCGACGACATCAAGTGTGAGGTGGGAGGCCCCTGTACCGAGGAGGGCAAGTTCACGGGCTGGATCCAGCTATACCGCGACGGGATCCTTCACACGCCGCTTCTGAGTTCGAATCCCGTCTTCGACGACGCAGAATCTGCCAAGAGGGCGATGGAGAAGATCGTGGCCGACGTCCGCGCTCTGTCGCTTGATAAACTGATGTCCGCCTAGGGGCCTGGACCAGCAAGTGGCTGGTCCAGGCCCCATCTCTAGGAATCTGTTCTGGCTGCAGAATCACCGCGCTCCGCCCGCCTCTTGAGTTCCTCCACTTTGGACGCCACCCGCTTGCGGCATCCTTCGATCTGTTTCCCCAGGAGATCATAGACAGAGATAGCGACCGTGGCCCGTGCTGTCGTTGAACTAATGTACCGCTCGAGGCCCAACTGCTTCGCCAGGCAGAGAATGGACTCGTCCCTACCCTTCCCTCCAAAATCCCGCCGGATCTGTTTGGGGATCTCGGAAGCGACCTTTTCGGTAACCCACTTGCGGAGCCCTTCCTCGGGCGTGGCCATTCCAGGGCGGCGCACCAATTTTGGCTCAGGCGAACAAGCCTCCGCCAAAAGTTCTCTGATCTCAGCGTCGTCAATTTGGGTTGGCTTCGTGTGATATGTCGGCGACTGTTTCTTCCTAATCTCGATGAATTTCTCGAGCTTGCCGCGCACGGCCATGTCCCCGTCGCCGCAGGGCCTATCCAGGATATCAAACATGGAACACGCGTTATATATGTCCTCAATGGTCTTCAGATCGCAGCACCTCAGGTGCTCGTATGTGATGGCCTTGGCACGTTCTTCGTTAGTGAACCTATTCGGCGTGCCGTAGTCGAATACCATCCGCATTACCTTCTGGACCCGGCCGTCGCTCTTGACCTGCTTACTCATGTCGTGCCTCCTTAGTAAGGGGGAATAATCCGCACTTCCGTGAGATACGTTTGACCCGCGAGCTCGCTCCTATTGTTGTATTGCTCTAGATACAACGAAATCCTTGACGGGAGATTCCCCTCTGTATTTTAATGATCTAGTTGGGTGAAGGTTTTCGACAATCCTTTCGGGAGGCACGAAATGGACGGGAAGAGTCCGGCCTTCCGGCGTTCCGCAGACACGGAGGAACTCATCCGGTTCCTGCGGAGCAAGCCGGTCGGTGAGATTGTGTCGCATGAGAAGTTGTCGGAAGTCACACATCGGCTGGCCGGAAATGGTGCACACGTGGTCGCCTCTGCCTTGAAGACCCTCTGGCGCGAGCGTGCTTTCTGGCGTCCGATCCGGGGAGTGGGAATCAAGCGGGTCTCGAACGAGGAGGCGGTCGGGGTGGCCGACGAGGCGGGCCAGAGGATCGGCCGGAAGGCGAGGAAGACGATCGGGCAGCTGGCTGTCATCGACATGACGGCGCTCGACGCCAAGCAGAAGGCGGTGCTGAACGCGGCGGTCACGAAGATGGGCCTGCACAAGAAGATCGAGTCGCCGAAGGTCGGAGAGCGGCTGCTGGAGACCTGCATCGCGCTCCAGAAGAAGCTGGACATGAAGCCCGCGACGATGTTGCTGCTGGAGTAATGTCTGAGTCGGGGCACGGCTCGGCCGGGCCGGGCGCGGCCAGGCAAGGCAAGGCGGCGGCGAGGCTGGGCCAGGTGGGGCAGGGCAAGGCAAGGCAAGGCTAGCTCTTTTACAAGAAGCATTACGTGAAGACGCGGCCGGGCAAGGTACGGCACGGCGTGGCTGGGCTTTGCAGGGCGGGGCGCGGCCGGGCCGGGCGAGGCAAAGCGCGGCAAGGCGGGGCGGGGCAGGGCGCAGCGAGGCAAGGCTAGCTCTTCTTACAACACGAAACATTGACTGCCAACTTGACCGGGCCCGGCCTGGCACGGCTGGGCGAGGCAAGGCAAGGTGAGGCAGGGCATGGCCGCGCCCGGCGGGGCGAGGCACGGCAGTGCACGGCAAGGCCAGCTCTTCTTACAAGATCTTCTGTCCGAGGCGGTGCCCGGTGGGGCCAGGCGGTGCGGGGCCAGGCCCGGCCCGGCCTGGCTGGGCGAGGCAGGGCAGTGCGAGGCAAGGCTAGCTTTTACAAAGGAATCTTCGGCACGGCGAGGCACGGCAAGGCTTGGCGCGGCGCTGCCGGGCAGGGCCTGGCCGGGCTCGGCGCGGCAAGGCAGGGTTTCTTTTTTGGAGATCCGTCAATGGTTGCGAAATCGAAGGCGGTCGTCGCGGAAGCCGGCACGAAGGACATGATCAGGCGGCTGGTCCGGCTTCAGGGCATCACGGCGGTCATGTTCGACCGGTACGCCGGGGACAACGACACGAAGCTGGAGCCGATGCAGAAGCTCTACCTGGACGAAGAGCGCAACATCTGCCTCCCGGCGGCGAACATCCACTCGTTCCTGTCGGCCAAGAACACGGTGTCGGCGCCCAGGCGGCTGCGGGGCAAGAAGGGGCTGTCGATTGCGAATTCGTGCCTTTCCTTTACCATCATCGAGCCGATGATGATCCCCTTCCTGAAGGACAATCAGCCGATCAAGTTCGGGAAGTTCGACGGGGATAAGGACGCCCTGTCGGGCTGCTACATCGACCGGCGGGTTGCCCGGCTGAAGGATGGGGTGCCGAACCCGAAGGTCCGGCCGGTCCTCCCGCTGCCTTGGGAGCTCGAGTTCCAGCTGACAATTCTTCCGAATACCGAAATCCAGGAAGTGCAGATCCGTAACCTGATCCAGGAGGGTGGCTACGCCATCGGGATCGGGACCTACCGCGGTGTGTTCGGCAAGTTCAAGATCTTGAAGTGGGAGCCGATTGACTAGATAGAGAGGGCCTGGGCGGCAATGCCCAGGCCCTCGATGAAATATGAAAGCATCCAAACTGAAGCGCAAGCATCGCACGAAAAGAAGTAGGTGGTGCAAAACAGAATTGCACAACCTCTGTCATGATAGATGGTGTAGATGTCAGTGTCATACCTAGTTCGATATGCTTCTCGGACCCGTATTTCACTGGTAGGGATTGTTATCCAGTCGGAGGAATAAAGATGTTCAAGAGGCTGACTGACCTCTGGCTTGCCTGGCGTGCTCTGACCAGCAGGAAGCTGCGCCTGCCTCAGAAGGGCGAGAAATGGGAAGCGAAGACCTGTCCGAAGCACGGGTTGCGGACCAGCTTTCAGTGATCTAACATGACAGCCCAAGGATTCCAGGAATCGACCGCGGAAGCTCTTCGCCAGAGGGTCCAGCAGCTCGAGCGAGCCCTGTGTAAGATGCACGGGTTTGACGGCAAGGCGGAGCGCTTCGCCGGTCAGGAACCCTGCCGCTTGTGCGGCCTCCCGGCGGACGACATAGTCCACAGCGTTTCTGCCCTCCGGGAATCCACGGACCAGCCATCAGGAGGATAAAATGCTTACCCTGCTTACTCGCAAGCAGATCGAGGCACTCACCGACGCGGAGGCCAGCAAGTATCTGGCCGAGAAGGTGATGGGGTGGACATTCTCCTACGGCACCTGGTGGACGGGAGATATCAGCCGAACGAGTTCTTATGCCGCCCAGTTTGCCACCGATCTCAACCAGGCTGTCGAGGCGGCGGGGAAGATGGGGCTGGAATTAGAGGGATTGACTTTTGGTCTCGTCTGGAATTTAGGTACGAAGAAGTGGATGGCCGGATGGGGTGCCGTAGTGGATTGGATGTCGCATAGCGCCCCCGCCCGCGCCGTCTGCAATGCAGTCATTGCAGCCCATGAGGCGAAACATGCTTAGCCAGAAACAGATAGCAGCGATGACCGACGACGAGGCAGACGTCTTCATTGCCTCCAAGATCCTCGGCATGACATGGAAGTCCTGGTCCTGGGACAAGGAGGGGATGGACCTCGTCTGGCCGTCTCCCAAGCCTTATGCCGATGACCACGGCTGCTGGGAGCGCGACGACCGCGCTACCGGAGGCGTCTTCGAAAGCGAGTGGGTGAACATCCCGGATTCCCACTCCTGGACGCCCGCCCGATGCATTGATGACGCGATGGAGGCGGTCAAGAAGATAGGGCTGCGCCTGCGCGTCGGCAAGCGACCTGCTCTCACCGGGCGCTTTAGCCTGATCTACCACGAAGAGCTTGACCTGTGGGTAGCCGGGTGGTTCTACGTCGTAGGAACCGCGGATGACGCGTGGAACGAGGTCGACTGGGAAGGCACTGCCAAGCACCCCGCCCGTGCCGTCTGCAACGCGGTGATTGCGGCCCATGAAATGAAAGGGAAATAAATGACCAGACAGACGAGATGCAGCCTGGGGCGCCGGGGACCTCAGAAGATCGATGCCAAGTCCTGGTACTACGAGTGCAAGGGCCGGATAGAGGTTGTCGTGGAATTCAGAGGCCCCGAGGGCAACTACCTCGGCACCAAGATCGTCAACATCCAGGCGTCCAGGCTCAAGCGGTCGCTGGCCCGGATGGACAGGCGAAAGAGCCAAACTGTGCGGAGTACGCCTCGACGGTGAGGTCACTGGATCGGCCCTGTTGCCACAGCACTATTAAGGAAGAGTACTGTGCCAGAAAATCCTGACCTCGGCTTGCGCCCTACGCAGCTACGCTTCCTGCGGCTGGAACCCGAGAGGTCCCTGACCGAGAAGCTGGACTTAGCAGTAGCCGCCCTCCAGGCGGTCTGCAAGGAAGACGGGCCCGGATGCGACCTTTCGCCAGCTGGACCCTGCTTTCACATCGCCGCGGAAGCACTGCACAAGATCGTCATCAAGTAACCAGGAGGCACAAAGTGGGCGACCCTACAAGTCACGAGGCGCGAATTGATGCACTGACCGACGAGCGGGATGCACTGAAGGCCGGAGTAAACGGTCTAGTGCAGGAATGCGATATGTTGCGGACTCGGATAACCTGTGTGGAGGCCGCATACGAGAAACGCATCGCCACTCTGACTGCTGAGCGAGATGCGCTGAAGGCAGAGGGCGCTGCATGGCGCGAGGGCGCACAAGCGGACATCGACTTCACTCTCTTGACCCGCGAGGAGGCCATTGACAGGATCAGAAAGCTGGACGATCCCAAGCTTCGTCCGCTGATCAAGTGGATAGCGGAATCCCTGGCGTTCGGGCGGGTAGCTTATGACGTCAGGGTCAACATAGCCGAGGCAGAAAAGCTCGTAGAAGGGATCGTGGAAGGCCAAAACCCTGGAATCCCTGCTGGCGGCCTTGCTGACCATACACCCGACGTGAAGAAATGGCCCCCTCTGGACCCCGGTACGAAGGTGAAGACCACAAAGCCTTTCTGGTCTGGCCGCGGTGACTGGACCGGAGAAGCTCTGGCGTCCAGGAAATGGGGCGTCAAGGGGACTATCCTCAAGCACCACGACTCCCACGGCCTTTGTTACGAAGTCCAGCACGAGGATGGGACGGTGGGCCATTATGACCCTTCGGAACTGGAACTAGATATCTCACGACATTCCTGACCCGGGTTTTTGATATACTTCTTTAGGGGCTAATCCATGATAGATCCAAGGCTCTTCACGGAGATGGCGGTCGAGGCGGAACAGTCATCCAAACGAATAGCCGCGCTGGAGGCCAGCCTCTCGGAAGCCAATCAGGAGGCGCGCCGGTACTGCACTGAGCGGGACGCCCTGAAAGCGAGACTGGAGTACTGCACTGAGCGGGACGTACTGAAAGCGAAATTGGATGACACGGAGACTAGCCGGCTGAAGGAGGCACTCCACCTGGCATGGGGGCTCGTCCAGTGGATGAGCGGGAGCGCCGACTTCGCCCCGGGCGGCAAGTCCCATGACGGATGGATCAAGGCGCAGTACGACGTCGACCAGATACGCCACCTGATCAAGGCTACCGCGCCTGCGCAGGAAGTCAAGGGGTAGAGACTATGATCGATCCGCATGAATATGCAGAGCGATGCGTCAAGGGGCGTTCCCATGAGACGCAAGGGCGGAGGATCGCGTCCACCGCAGTCCTGATCCGCGCCGTCCTGGCTGATGCACTGCGGTGGGCGGAAGGCAGATGTCTCGCGAGGGCGCGCTCGCACGACCGCATCCGGGACCACTATTTTGCCGGGGCCTGTCTGTTAGACGCGGATGAGATCAAGGCCATGCGCAAGAAGATCGAACGCGGAGGACCCCGAAGGTGAACAAGCCTAGGGAGATCCGGAGGGAGCTCGCGCGCCTCCGCCGCCAATATAGGTGGGAGTGCGCGCATGGCTTCGTCAAGGACCCCGTGACGGGAAGGGATCTGTACGGCATGTGCTCCTGGACCGCCGCCATCTTCACCTGGGAGTTCAACGGACAGCAGATAGGCTACACCCACGGGCGCGAGCACGGATGGCCGGCCAACGACAGCGCGGTGATCGTCGCTAAGGACCTCGGCCACGACTTCTGCCTCATCGACGGCCGCTGGCTGGTGGACTTCTGGGCCTGGCGCGTCTTCCACGAGCGGGACCTCTACGACCTGCAGAATCCCAGAGACAATACCATCGTCAACGCCCTTTACGGCGACCGGTCCGCCTGGAGAGATACACACGATAGGTACATGAACTGGTGCGGCCATGACGTCGTAGGGGAATACTTTGGAGTCATAAGGCGGATCGGCTATCCGCTCAAGGGGGACCAGCTAGCGCTCGACAGGCGGATTGCCTCCGCGAGCAGACAGAGATGTGAGCGGGCCTGTGCGTCCTAGAATCCGGTCAGCTCATCCGCCCTATGATGGCGAGCGTCAGGGCGTAGAGCAGACACAGGATGATGAAGGCGGCGATGAGCTTGAAGCGGGTATTAGAGATCATAGGATCGGGACTTCTCCAGCCTACGGATCCAGGAACAGTACCTTGTGGACCTTCTGGACCAGCGCCTCGGACCATGGGACCAGGTCCTTGGAGAGCGTGGCGCTGTGCGTCAGGTAAGGGAGTGATTCTGAGAGGACCAGCTTGAGGCTTTCTATCTTCGCCTGGACCTCGGGCGGCAGAGGCTCACCGCACTTGCAGGTCTGCTTCATACCCTACCTTTGAATAGTTCGAAGGCAACGCGTGCGCGTGCGACGCGTCCGGAATCCCTGCCTCCCGCGTAAATAGGGCGTGCCTTACTGCACATGTCAGCTTTCGAATTCGCAGTCCGGCGGGGTCAACTACGCCACCGGACACCGGTTCTGTCCCTGGTGCGGACAGGTCCTACAGGGCCTTTCTCCTGAATACGCATTGTACAACCTGCTCGTGTGCGGAAGCATCCAGATAGGTTTTGTGAACAGCGGATGGATGCCATCCAGCTTCTTACCCTCACCTCCACCACTCACTCGCGTCGGACTTCCGCTTGGTGGTGACCTGGGTGCCCGGAACTTGTCTTCCGGTCTGGCACCCAGTTCACCCGTCTCCGGCAGCCTCAATTCCGGCGGATAGTTCGAACCCTCCACGTACGCATGTGACGCGCGAGAAAGGCTAGCCAGCAGGTCAGCGGCATAGTTCGACGAAAATCACGAAAAACTGCTGGTCAGCGGCCTGGAGGGAACCGGACCTTCTGGATGCCTGAGCCGCAGTCCCGCATTTCGTTATAGGAGATCTCATCCGGTCGGAGGAACAACCGGCTCCGAGGATTTCAGTTCGGGTACCTGCTTCTTAATGAGTCCTGGATACTTCTTCGCTGCGAAATCCCAGCATCTCTTGGTGATGTCTGCAATCAGATCGTCCGGGATCCCCTCTTCCTTCAGCCTTCTCTCATCTTCCGCTAGGCGTCTTTGTAATTCTTTTTCGAACGATACTCCCCTTCTTCGTGCGCTGAAATGGATGTCCGTAACCATTGCACCTATTTCGTGAACGTCCGTGATCCAGTTATAATACTTAGCATTGCCGTAGTGGGGCATAGACACGACGCGTGGGGCGAGGTTCCTGACCATTGATTTCGCGAACCAGTCTTTACGTGCGTCATAGGCGTCGCGCTTTTCACCAGATCCATATTGCCTCAGGTGTTCTAGTTCATGCCGCAGGACTTGTGCAACGCTCTTATACGTCATGCTCAAACTCTTTTGCACTCCTCCCCATCCAAGCTCCCACTCATGGTGACAATAAATGTTGATAGATATGTCCGCTTCGTCGTCAGAACGGCGTAAAAACGCCAAGCCCGCGTGCCAGAGCTGAACATCCTTTACTTCTACGCGGAGAGTAAAATCCCTAGCTACATGTGTCAGGGTGTCCTTGAACATGTCCTGAATGAGCTTCGTGGTGTCTGGGGGGAGGATGTCTACTGCTGCTGCTTTAGGCGGCGGATTCCATGGATCTCTGTCCCATTTGGCGACCTTTATATAGAACGTCGTATTCTTCGACAGTTCCGTCTTGCTCTTTGGGATGAAGTGCCGCTTGAGTCCGAGTATGACGGCCTCAGCCAGTCGTGAGGCGAGCTTGTCATATGAAATGCGGCGCCAACCTTCGCAGAGCTGCGATAACCTCATGTCCTATCTTTGGTTCAAAACTGACGATCAGCGGCATAGTTCGAACCCTCCGCGTACGCGATGCGCTCGCCGAGAAGCGATCCGAAACGGGACCGCCCGCCCGCCCCCCGCCGCGGCCCCCGGGGGGGGCGGGGCGGCGCGGCCCCCCGGCCCCCCGGCCCCCGCCGCCCCCCGCCCCCGGCGGCCCCGCCGCCCCCCCGCCGGGGGGCCCGCCCGCCGCCCGCCCCCCGCCCCCGGCGGGGGGGGGACCCCGACCCCGGCCCCGCGCCCGCCCCCCGCCGTCCGGGGGGCGCGCCCGCGTCCGCCGCGTCCGGCCCCGCGTCCCGCCCCCGCCTGTCCCGGGGGCGCGCCCGCGGCCCGCCGGCCCGGCACACAACGGAGGTGTCCCGTGGTCGGCTTCCTCGCCCCCGCCGCGCCCGTCGCCGTCCGCCGCGTCTCCGCCCTCGTCGGGCCCCCCCCCCCCCCCGCCCGCGCCCCGCTGGTCGCCGGCCCCGCCGCCCCGCTCGTCGGCCCCCGCCCCGTCTGGGTCCGCGCCGCCCCGCTGACGGAGGCGCAGCTGCTGGCCAAATACCCGCACATGATCCCCGGCACCCTGCGCAAGTGCCCCGCCCGGGGGCAGCAGGCCGTGGACATCCGGTGCGCGTGCGGCGCGGTCCGCACGCTGTACACCGGCGACCTCTGGCACGTGCGCCAGTGCCGCGCCTGCAAGGCCGGCCGGTAGACACAGCGACCCGACCGGGCGCCCACCCGATCTTTGGGTGGGCGCCCACGGCACGCGATCCCGCTTCCCCGAGCCAGAGGAAGCGGGATCTTGCGCCGGCTCCCGAGTCTCCTGAGCTCGGGAAGGCGAATTTGCGTCCCCCTTCACGGAGGTGATGCGATGCAGGCACTCATCCAGGCGGAGAAGGTCGCGAAGATCGTCCGCGCCCCCCGGAACATCCGCGTCGAGGTCGTCGGCACCGAGCTCGTCCTGCGCGTCGACATGACGCAGGACCTCGGCCCGTCCAGCACCGGGAAGTCCAACCTGGTGGCGACCGGCACCGCGAAGATCCCCGGCTTCAGCGGCCGGGCGTCCTTCGGCCTCAACGTCTGGTACAAGTAGACCAGACGGGAGCGCCAATACGGGAGCGCCAGCCCACCCGCACGTTCACTCGCGCGGGACCTGGCGCTCAGGTTTTGGCCCTCACAGGAGACCGAACATGAAGATCATGTCCGCCCGCACCTGCCTCGACGAGATCAGCCTCATGGGAGTCGTGGAGCTCGCCAACTTCGGCGGCCCGCTCCTGGTCATGGTCGACTACAGGGAGCGCGGGCACGGCGACTACGCCGTGTCCACCCGCAACCTGAAGCCCAACGGGGGAAGGTACCCGGGCTCGTCGCCCTGGGTGGAGTACAGCAGCTACGGAGAGGGCGCGCCCTCGCCGATCCCCGAGGTGGAGGCCGAGGTGAAGGCGCTCCTGGCCGACGCCCCCGTGCTCGGCGACGACTTCCTCAAGGTCCACTAACGACGACTGAGCCGGCGTGCAAGGCCGCCTCCCTCGACCCAGGAGGCGGATTTGCCTGCCGCTTTTGCCACATTAACCCTTTCTCAGGAGACGCAACATGAAGAGCGCGAACATCCTCGCCGGCGTGGCGTCCGTCCTGCGCCGCCCGATGGACGAGGGGAAGCTGATCCGCCGCTTCCCGCACTTCGTGCCCGGCAGCCTCCACTTCGACGCCACCCACCTCAAGTGGGCGTGCAAGATCGAGTGCACCTGCCAGTGCAGGTGCGAGAGGCGCAGGGAGGTCCTCGTGTCGGACCTCTGGCAGGTGCGCTTCTGTCAGGAGTGCACGCCCTCGTGCACCCGGGGGTGAGAGACCGGGAGCGGCAGCGTGGCCCCGCCTGACAGGAGGCGGACTTCCCACGCTGCGAGGACCACTGGCGCGTCTACAACATCGCGGCCTAGTCAGGAGACCGAACGTGCCCGAGGAGAGCTGGGGGAAGACGATCGCCGGCGTGCTCGCGTTCGTGGGAATCTTGGCATTTTTGTGGCTCGTCTTATAAGGAGGGCAAACATGCCCCGCGTCAAGACGATGCGCGTCAGCCTCACGGAGAAGCGGTTCCGGCGCGAGCCGGACCGGGCCTCGACCCTGCGCTTCTCCGTCATCGAGCGGCTGGGACCCGACGCCCAGGAGCGGCGGGAGCAGGAGCCCGAGTTCCTGCAGGCCCAGGCCGAGGGACGCGCGTAAGCGCGTCTACAAGACAGGAGAGTTCCCACCCGCCTGCACGTTCACTCGTGTCAGGAACTGGGAACTCTGGCTTTGGCGTTTTGCGAGCGCGTCTTTTAAGAGGGTCCCATGCCAGAGGACGCCCTCAAACCCGACCAGGTGAAGATCCTGGCCGCGGCAATGGCCCTGCTGTACAAGGTCTGCGACGGCTCGAACGAGTCCGTGCGTCAGGAAGCGGATCCGATCGCGTCGCTCTTGCGGAACTTCATCGCCAGGCACAAGTGAGGAGGGTCAGGCCATGACAAAGACCGAACGCGTCATGGTGGCGAAGGTCGCCAGGGAAGTCCGCCTGGTGATGCGGGTCGTCGGCCGTCACGACAACGGGAAGGTCAGGGTCTGGATCCGCCAGACCCTCACGCGCTAGGAGGTGGAACGTGCGTTACGCAGTCTACATCGGCATCACCTACGCAGAAGCGACTGGCGTGGTCTGGCAGGCCGCCGACATGGATGAGATCATCCGGCGCGCGGGTAACCTGACGGCAACGCTCTTCGGCGTGGAGTGCCTCGACGTCGTCTGGTAGCGTGTCCGTTTCCACGTCCTTTTTCAACTCTCTACAGGAGGTGTACCATGGAGGGCTTGCTCGCCCCCGCGGCCCCGCTCGTCGCCGCCGCGCCCGTCGCCGTCCGCCAGCCGCTCGTCTCCCCCGCCCCCCGCGTCTCCGGGACCTTCCCGAAGGACGCGCCCTGGGCCCAGCGCGCCGCCCCGCTCTCCGAGGCCGCGCTGCTCGCCAAGTACCCGCACGTCATCGCCGGGACGCGCCGGTACGACGAGGTGGCCCGCAAGTGGGCCGTGGACATCCACTGTGCCGACTGCGGCGCGGTCCGGATCGTCTACACCAGCGATCTGTTCCACGTGCGGCAGTGCCGCGCGTGCAAGGCCAAGGCCCTCGCGGCCAAGGCGTAGGCCATCTCCGTCGGGGGCCCGGCAATCTTGCCGGGCTCCCTGCACTTCAGGAGCATCCACCCGCCTGCACGTTCACTCGCGTAGGACCTGGATGCTGATCAGCCTGTCCGTCTTCCACTTTTCTTCGGAGCCACAACCAAGGAGGCTCTATGTCGCCCGCCGCCCAGCCGCTCGTGTCGCCCGTCGTCGCGAAGGTGGCCAAGGCCGCCCGCAACATCTCCGTGTCCGTCGCCGACGGGAAGCTCACCCTCGTCGTCGACCTGGGCGTCGACCTCGGGCCCAGCTCGTCCGGGAAGACGAACCTGATCGCGTCCGGCACCGCGAAGGTCGCCGGCTACGACGGGGTGTCGTTCGGCCTCAACGTCTTCAAGAAGGCGAAGAAGGCCTAGGCTCATGGTCCAACGGGCGCGGCCTGGGCGATTATTGCCTGACCTAGGCCGTGCTTTTGGGTCCTGATCCCGCAATGGGCACGATCAGGCAACCTGCTCGGAGCGAGAGCTCCCATCACACGCAAAAGGAGGGCGGACATGCCCCGAAGGTGTCGATCTCCCCCGGCCAATCCGCCTGAGAGATCCGCCGTGAGCCAGGCCGGTTGAGGCACGTCAGGCACCCAAACAGGGTAGGCAACTACCCAGAAAGGCAGGGAATCGAATACTCCTTACATAGCGCCACCTGTCCACCAAACTTCTGAACAGAGAGATGTCTCTCTTCGGTAGATCGGCTTTTGGACAGGTGGCGAACCGGTTCAGGACCGGCCTGACCGCGACGAGGACAGGACGTATAAAACCTGTCCGCTCCGGCTCCGCCAGGACACCGTTCATTCGGGTCTGGCGTCCCGTCGCGGGGAGATCGGCCCCTTTCCAGGAAGGTGAAAATATGGACGAGCTGACGCAGCAGATGCGGGACCGGCTGGTCGAGATCCTGCTGACCAGCTCGAGAGATGAGGCGATCAAGTACCTGCGCAGGCAGGGCGTCCCCGAGGACCGGGCCATCGTCTACGTCGACGACGAGGAGAACCGGCTTCTCGCGTAGGTCGGCGCACAAATATGGGTCCGAACGATGACCGAAGTTCGGTATCCATGAAGAGAAAGGTAACCTGTTGGCAAGGACGGGGTTTCCTTGCCATTCCGAGTGCCACGGACGGGCATTGGATCGGCAATTGCCAACCTGTTCATCAAGCAACTAATTCCGACGGACGGAAAGGCTGGACGGCTGGTCAGCAACGTTCGGGCCGGAAACACGTGCGACGCGGTCGTTTCGAGAGTTTCGGGTTGCCGCGGTCTGGCAGGACCAGCCCGACCAGCAGACCAGCACCCGGCCTCTTGGATCAATTCTTCAACTCACACGCTTACACGGACCAGTTTGGACCGGTCACGGACGCCCCGGGAAGGGGAAGTGGCCACGTTTCAGGAGGGGACATGAAGATCGTGTCAGCCACGTACGCAGGCCTCGAGCGTCCGTTCACCAAGGTCAAGGTGGCTGTCCAGTTCGAGGACGGGACGGTGGACGAAGGCACGATCCTCTTCGAGAACGAGGGTCGGGACATCGATTTCGAGGGCTTCAAGGACGGAGACCGGGTCAGCGAGGCCTTCCCCGATCTCGATGAGGCGGACTGGGACAAGATCGAGAAGCCGGTGAAGGAGGGCATGGTGGAGTACGCGATCGTCGGACACTGACACAGTTTCCGGCCTTTTCAGGAGATGGGACATGCCGAAGCAGGAGGACAACTCGACCAGCGCCGCGTGGTTCAAGCGGGACCCCCGCAAGGTGGATCGGCCCGCGAAGAACTTCTTCCACCGGCCGCTCACGGTCAAGCTGGACCATCTGGTCAGGCTCAAGCTCGTGCAGTGCGGCTCATGATCCAACGGGCGCGGGCTGGTATTCCGTAACGGAAGCAGGCAGGGAGTTGCCCCGCCGCCAGCCCGCGCTTTTGGGTCCTGATCCCGTGAGGCTCTTGGGACGTCCGAGGACGAACGTGGACCTCCTGTTTGCTTCCAAGGTGCAGACCCAGGAAAGGAGACCCATCCATGCGGTGAATGTACAGGAAGTGGCGACCCACTTCCGTCCCGTAGACCGGGCTGACCGCGACGACGCGCCAGGCCGTTGATTCGGGCTGGCCAACGGCGCCGCGAGTGGGCTGGTCTCCGTCTCTCCCACGTCAGGAACGTCAATCTCCCCAGTCACTAGGTGAGTAGTTTTCTTTTTCCCGGAGGAAGACCCGGGAATCTTGACGAACCGCAACTGAAATGGAGGAAGCTGGGCAAGGTCGAAGCACCCGCACTTACATCCGCCAGCTCGAGAAGGCTGGGTCTCTTTCCCATGGAGGGCTAACCGATGACCGAAAACGAGGCGACCAAGGCGATCGGTGGGATTCTCGGGTTCCACGGGGGCGCGAGACATGGCGACTGGACGATCCAGGTCGGCGACGAGACCTGGTGGGCCGGTAGCGTACGGATCGAGGGGAACAAGATCCTGATCATTCCCATGGACCCGACGAATCAGACCGTCGAGCTGACGGTCCGTCTCCTGAAATAGCCAGGCACCGTTCATTCGGTTTCAAGACATCGCCCGAGGAGTATGACGCTCTGATCCTCGAGTTCTTCGAGAAGGACTTCAGGCAGCCGCACGAGGGGGGCTAACCGAGGGGATCAACGTCGTGGACTCAATTAGGGGTTGGACCATGACCTTCGCCGAGACGCTCGCTGCAGCCATCAAGCTCCTGGGGCCAGACGACTCCGTGTGCGTCGGCGTGGACGCATGGAGCTACCCGGGCGGCGACACCCGCCTGACGTGGGACGTCTGGAGCGACAGCCGTCGCATGCACTGGTACGGGTCGACGCCCGAGGCGGCACTCGCCGCCGTCCAGTCCACCTTGGACGAACTGGCGCACGACGCACATCTCCGGATCGAGGCCGTCCAGATGTAGTTCCGGATTCCCATTCCCCTTCCGTATTTCAGGAGGTAGGCCATGTTCCTGATCCGCGTGGTCGTAGCCCGCCTCTGGGCGGTCCTGACCGGCTTGGCGATCCGCAGCAAGGGCGGCAGGAACGCGTGCGCCTACTGCCGCGGGGCGGGGTGCGTGCCCGATTCGGGCCTCTTCTCCGAGGCGTGCCCGCTGTGCGGCGGAACGGGAACGTCCTCCCAGGAGGTGGCACGGTGAAGCCGATACAACGCCTTATGTCGTTCTACAAGCTTAAGGGCAAGCGGCGGAAGATCTGGACGCGCAACAGCCCGTACGACGCCAAGAAGGCCCTCGCCAGGATGGATGCGGACTGGCAGGTCGTCCTGATCGCCAGGTGGGGCAAGACCTATCACCGTCAGTACTGGGGCGAGCTCTACCCGCCGAACCAGCGGACGGACAAGATGGGATTCTGGTATGGCGGTGCCTGGTGCTGCCCGGTGGACACCATCGGTGAAGCCATGGACCTGCTCGTCCGTGAGGCCCGAGATGCATCCAAGGAGGCAATGTGATCTATACACAACAAGCTCTTGGTGAAGTACGACGAAAAAGCGGGATCTCCCTCAAGTCGGTATGTGAGAGGAACGGATGGGCCACGACCGAGGCCCTGGCGCTGGCGAAGGACGCCTCTCTGGCCACGCTGGACGAGGTCGAGCGGCGCTACCTGGACGCGGCGAAGGCCTGCGTCGGGAAGGGGCACAACATCGAGGCGTCGTACGTCCATGAGCTGACCGGCAACGTCATGCGGATCCTGAGACAGGAGGTGAGGGGATGAGGAACCTGGATTCATCCTCCCTGCCAGAGCCTCAATTAAGGGCGGGAGAGATCCTGATCCCATCCGGTCGCGTCGGCGACGTCGACCTGTTTTCGGCCGCCAACGACGAAGACTTCTGCTCAAGCAAGGAAGAGAAGCTCAGGGTCCGGCAGCGGAACAGGAAATCAAGAAGGGGGTGACGGGATGAAGGTCATGGTCCGACTCGACAAGCACAAGCAGAGAGCCGTCCGGGAGCAGAACTTCAGCCTGGCGATCAAGATCCGCTGCGAGATGCGCGCCCGGAGCTATTGGACCCTGTCCACCCTGCTCAGGTCGCTCCTGGGACTCGATTCCTTCGAGAACAGGCGGATTGAGAAGGCAGCCGAGGCCCTCGACCTCCTGGCGATCGGGAACGCCCGTTTGGCCGGCACCACCCACGAAGCCCTGTTCGGCGACGGCGACAACACCTACGGCGTCGACCTGGGAGATTTGAAGCTCCTTTAGGGAGGATCAAGGTGAAGAAGGCAAAGTACACTCCCATGGATGACCTGCGTCAGATCGTCAGCTGCATGGACGAGTACGGGCAGCTCGAGCACGAGGTGGAGGTCATACTCTGGAACGAGGACTCCAAGATGGGACAGGTCCAGGTGAAGCTCATCGACCTGGACGAGAGCAACGACGAGGTCGGGGGCAAGAACCCGGCCTTCACGCTCTCCTGGGCCGGGCGCTTCTGCGGCAGGCCGATGCTCCGGATCAAGGGGCCGAAGATCGACGTCCTGATCTCCCCCATCCCCAAATTCGTGCTGGCCATCCTGATGGAGGCGTAGCCGACCCGGGAATCTTGAAGAACCAAATGGGAGGTGACATGATCGAGACCAAGACCAGCAGCAGGGACCAGGCGGTCGAGTGGCTGGAGAAGGCCATCCCGAACTTCGCCATCCGAGTGGCTCCCGTCTACCAGGCGCTCAACTGGACCTGGTGGATGAGCCCCGTCTCGCCGGATGCGGCTGCGATCGAGCGGGCGCTGCGGGAGCTGATGACCCACGTAAGGCAGGGGAGCACCTCTGCCGCGACGGGCGGGCTGGTGGTCGAGCTGACCGAGAAGTGCGGGACGCTGGAGGCGCGGCTGTCGATGCAGGTCGATGAGGAGCGCAAGTTCATAGTGGGAGGTGCCCGATGAAGGGGAATAAAGCCTACGTGCAGGTTGACCTGCACCAGGACGGGCGGGACGGAGACAAGATCCTCTACGCGCCGAAGTCAGTCCTCGTGAAGCTCGCGGGCATGTTGAAGGCACAGAGCACGGACGAGAACCTGGATGCCATGGGATGGTTCCGGCAGCTCATCACCTGGGACGGGAAGCCTACGAAGAAGTGCCCCGTGGTCGGAGCCGGGTCGAAGGGAGCCAAGGGATTTGGTAGGGCGGGAAGGTCGGTGGACCTGGACCCGCTAGACAAGTGCTCGGTGGAAGAGTTCATCATGGAGTTCTCCGAATGAGACCCATGCAGAGAGGAGGTGCCCGATGAAGGGATTCAAGTTCGACTTCGAGCTGGAGGGCGGGGTGAACGACGAGCACACGTTCACGATCGCCTTCAACGCGACGCCATTCTCCCCTGCCAAGACGCAGGGGGACCCGGACGACTGCCACGACGCGGAGGGAGGGGAGATCGAGAACCTGTCGGTCTTCATCCGGGTGCCTTGGTCTCCGGTCCAGCACGAGGTCCCCGAGTATCTGTGGCCCGCCCTGGGCTTCGACAGGGACAGTCTCACCGACAAGTGCCTCGAGCACGTGAAGGGCGAGGACGAGCGGGCGGCGGCCGACGAGGGGGACCGCAAGTGCGACGAGGCGAGGGATCGGCGCGGGGTGGAAGGGGATTAGGGGAAGGAGACAAGTGATGGACACGGGCTTTCTCATCGCCTGCCTGGTCTGGCACCTGCACGACAGGTTCTACGCGACCGACACCGAGGTCTATGCGAAGGCCGGAGGCGAGCTGATGCGGATGGCGGACGAGTGTGGAATTCCCTGGCTCAAGGTGGCGGGAATCCTCGTGATCAAGCCCACCGAGGAGGTCTCATGAAGGCCTATTTGGTCAGCGAGTGCTGGTTCAGCCGGGGCGACGTCCGGATGAACGAGTGGCGGGCGGGGATGACCTGCCTGCCGCTAGTCGGGAAGTCCTGGCGGTGGCTGTACCTCTGGGCCCTGAACACCGTCCGCTGCCTGCGGGCGCTGTTCTTCTAGGAGGCTTAATCTTGGCAAAGAAGAGCCGCGGCGGGGTGACGGTCCGGTACGATGGACCCCTGGTGGGCCCTCCTCACCCAAAGGCGCAGCGGTACGTGAGCAAGGTGACGGTCCGGTACGAAGACGGCAAGGAGGGCGTGTTCCTCGTCATCACCCAGAACCGAAGGGCCAGCGACGCGATCCTCCTGCTGGAAACGTGCGAGCAGGCCAAGGCCACCTATCCTTCGTACTACAGCAAGAACTCGCACAAAGAGCCGACGTCGGTGACCGCCGTGATGGTCGGAGAGATAGACGTCGCCTTGCCCGAGCGCCCGATTTCCAACTCGATCATTCGGCACCTCTGGCAGAAGGATGTCACAGCCACATAGGAGGGGGCATGATCTACCTGATTCTCGTCGCCATCGTGATCATCCAGGCCGTCCGGTACGTTACCACGATCGGCGACCCGTCGACGCACCTCCAGGCGTCCATCGACGCCTGCATCTGCCTGATGGTCTTCCTCAACTACGAGACCTACGCGATCCTCAAGAAGAAGTGACGTCCGTCGGCACCATTAGGAGATCCACATGATTCCCGCCATCTCCCGTCTGGCCGACTGGCGGACGCAGGGGAAGTCCCATCTGGTGCTGGAGGCGTGGAGGCGGTCGGTCAACATCCCCCTGATCATCCCCGTCCCCCTGCGCGAGAGCGTTGCCCAGCTGATCTCGCTCCGGGAGCGGGTGTCCGCCTGCTGGGACTTCTGCCCCGGCTCCGTCAAGGAGGTGCTGGTCACCCGTCAGCTCCCCCGCAATCAGGCCCGTCGCCACGTCGCGAAGGTCATCTCCCGCCTGCCCTACCGGCAGGTGATCCGGCTCAACCCGAAGGTCGCCTACCGCGTGGTCTGGCAACTCATGTAACCTACCGTTTCACGTTCCTCTTTCTCTCTGGAGGTGTCCCGATGGAGAAGTCGAAAGGCCTGTCGCTGATCCCCGTGCTGCCGACCGGCGTCGTGTCCAAACTGGAGGTCACCAAGGACGACCTGATCGCGGTGGCCGTGTCCAAGAAGGAGCAGGCGCTCCTGGCCCAGAAGGACGTCGCCGAGAAGCTCGCCTCCGGCCTCGACAAGGACGTGTCGACGAAGAAGGCCGACCGCGAGAAGGCCATCAAGGCCGCCATCGACGCGAAGTGGGGCGCCGCCATGAAGAAGGCCAACGAGGCCCTCAAGGTCCTGGGCGTCGCCAGCGACAACTACGTCCGGATCGTCAACGTCTGCCACCCGGACGAGGACGACGACAAGAAGGAGAAGGTCACGGTCCGCACCTCCCTCTGCTCCGAGCTCGAGATGTCCGTGCCCGCCGAGGTCAAGGCCCTCAACGCCGAGATCAAGGCGCTGAAGGCGAAGCGGGACGCGGCGTACGAGGACCTCTGCGACGTCCGCAAGCAGCTGGCCCAGCTCCCCGCCATGGAGCGCCAGGCCCGCGCCAAGTGGGCGTCGGCGGTCATCGGCCAGACGGCCGAGGGCCGGAAGTTCCTCGAGGGGTTCGCCGCCGAGTAAAGCTGGCGTGATCGCCATCGGTGGCTCGGCTCCGTGGCAACGGATAAGCCAGGCTGAGCCACCCTTGATGCTCACTTCAGGAGATTGAATGTGGGAGTCCTGAGCGGTGCGATCGCAGCCATCAAAAATGGAAGTCGCTGGGAGCTGACGGACGACAAGGTCCGGGCGGCCAAGACAATCGACCAGGACATCATCTTCGTGAGCGACATCGAAGCCCTGCTGGCCGAGCTTACCGACCGGTACCCCCAGGAACCCGATGCCGTCTTCGTCCAGAAGATGAACCCGAACTGGAACGGGGTCGGCGTGAGCGAACACCCCACCGTCAAGCCGACCATCCACGTCAGCCGTGCCATTGAGCTCTGTCAGAAGTACGGACGGATCAATCTCGATCCCAATCAAAAGAGCTTACCCAAGCGCTGGGAAGAGAAGGGCCTCTGCCGCTGTCACATTTACAGCAACGACGTGGTCTATGACCCCGTCAAGGTCCAGAAGAAGCACAAGCACGCAAAGGCCAACGCAAGACGGGCCGAGCGCGATGGACGCCTCCCCTACGAGATCTACAGCTCGATCTGGTACGCGCTCGGGAGGAAGGTGACGGCGGAGTACGGCTTCATTGCCCGGATCTGGGGACCCAGTCACTACACGTTCATCTACCAACACCTCCCCGGCTTCGTCAAGTGCCTGAGCACCGTCACCGACCGCTTCCGGTTCAAGCCCTATATGGACTTCCTCAAGCAGGCACGCCCTTACAGGCACGGCATCTTGAAGGCCGAGCTTCCCAAGAAGGAGAAGGAGGCGAGGGCCACCAAGGCGGCACGCACGTACAGGCACGGCATCCTGATGGCCGAGATTCCCAAGATCAAGGCCTGGCAGGAGTTCGGCAAGTGGCTCACCGCGGAGATCCACGCGTATTGCGTCTACTTGCGGACCAAGAAGGCCAAGAAAGGCAAGGAGGGGAAATGAGGGGAATGACGCATCGCTGGCACGCGCCGGTGGACCCGGAGTGTCCCGAGGTCGAGAAGTTCATGTCCTCGCTCTTCGACGACCCGATGACCGAGGCGTACGGCGCACCGACGGACGACATCACTGCGGGCTGGGAGAAGAAGCACCGCGCAACTTGCAAGCGCTGTCAGGAGTTCGGAGCAGCGAACATCGAGGTCCGTTAGGAGATTGACCATGGCGAAGAAGAACCCGCAACCGCGCATCCAGATCGCCGCGACGCGCACGTTGAGCATGGTGCCGTCCTTGCTGGACGACAGCGTCGAAATCGACTCGCTCTCGGATGACTTCGCCAGGGACGGACTCAACGTCGACGACGTCTTACAGAAGCCCGGCAGCAGGAAGGTCGAGTTCCTCGTGTCGTGGACCCTGCCCGCGTCGTTCAAGGGGTTCAAGATCGTCAACCTGGAGGCGATGAAGGGGAGCAAATGAAGCCCATCCTCCTGCTGGACGTGGACGGCGTGCTCAGCATCGGCGGGGATCAGCGCGAGACGGTCCACCTGCCCGGTACGTACCTTCCTCTCTGGGCCTGCCGGAACTGGAAGTCCTTCTTGCGGAAGGTGGACCGGATCTCGGAGCTGGTCTGGTGCACTTGCTGGATGGAGAGGGCGAACCGGGAAGGCGGCAGGGATCCCCGAGAGGCCGCACATTCCCATGGTCGCCATCGAGAGGAAGGATCAGGACTGGAAGTGCGTCTCCGTCGACCACATGTTTCCCGATCCGGCCCGCAAGCTGGTCTGGGTCGAGGACGGATTCCGCGACGACACGCACGAGTGGGCCAAGCGGCGCGGGAACGTGAAGCTCATCCACGTCCGCTGGTTGAGCGGTCTCACGAAGCGGTCGATGCGGAAGGTGATCCGGCATCTAGAAAGGGAATAGGACATGGCGAATCTCTCAGAGCAGGACCAGAAGGAGGCGCTCGAGATGCTGTGGGCGTTCTTCATGGAGTGCGGGGGAAAGAGCGACCCCACCCTCAAGCTCTGGGTGGACAAGTGCGACGCCTTCTTCAAGAGGCTCAAGCCCACCGAGATCGGACCGAAAGCGGCCCTGGCGATGAAGGCATCCGAAGCCCAAGACCCCGACCCGAAGGATAACAAGATCAGGGTCATGTTCAAGACCCCGGACGTCGTGGACATGGCCATACAGGAGGCGATCGGCTCAGGCACGGACGAACTGACGGAGATGCGCGAGCAGATCGAGGAGGCCCTGTCGAAGTTCGTGAGGTGGGGTGAGCAGATCACCGTCGAGTTCGACACGGAAGTGGGCACGGCCACCGTCGTCCCCCTCTAGGAGACCTACCATGTCGCAGACCCTTCTCGGCGTGGACGGCCCGATCGGCTGGACCGACCACTACACGACCCGGCGCGGCGTCCGCGGGAGCAACACGATCTTCAAGCCGGACGCGATCGTCGCCATCGACCTGTCCGTCCCCCGCTTCTACAAGCTCACGGTGCGGAACGGGAGCACGCGGCCCTTCGTGGCCACCGGCAGCTTCCACGCGATGTGGGAGCTCTGGAAGCACCTCGGCCTCTCGGACGGCCAGATGGAAGAGGGATCCCTTCCCAAGAAGGCGGACTACGCGTCCATCTCCCCCGTCTCGGGCAAGGGCTCGAACCTGTTCGCCTCCCGCGGGGGTGAGCACCGTGAGAACCTGCTGGCCGCGGACCTGGTGATGACCGCCGGCATCGAGGACGTGCTCGACGCGTGGGCGGAGCTGTCCCGCTTCGGCTGGAAGGCCAACATTCAGGCGGCATAAATCTGGCAAGGAGCCAAATATGGACGAGATGGAAGCGTTGCAGAGCCAGCTCGAGAAGAACCTGGGCCTCGGCCAGAGGCTGATCGACAAGCCGGTCAAGCCGAAGCCGCCGAAGGCCGACGTGCCGGTGCTGGTCGTCGCCGAGGGCCAGACTCAAGCCAAGCCGGTCAAGACTCCGGGACTCGCCATCGTCAAGGCGATCGTCGACAAGAACAAGAAGCTCAAGCCCAAGTCGGAGACCAATGCGGCCTCGGCGAGGGCGATGAAGAGCAGGAATCCGGACGGGACGAAGAAGCCCAGAATCCCGACGCTCAAGACCAAGGGGCCGGACGAGGCAGCCCTGCTCAAGAAGTACCCGCACGCGAAAGCGGGCACGCTCTACTACCAGCCCGCCGCCAAGAAGTGGACCATCGAGATCACCTGCGCCAAGTGCAAGGCGGCGCGATTGGTACATACCTCAGACCTCTTCCAGGTCAAGCTGTGCGTAGCCTGCAGAGGCGCGAAGTCGACCAAGCAGACGGTATCCACGGAGCAGAAGACCAAGAACATCGAGGCCCTCGCCAAGGAGATCCTCGGATGAGGAAGATCTGGTGGAGCGCCTGTGCCGTGGCACATGGCGGTTCTTGAGCCACGAATCGAAGATGGTCTTTGCCGGGCTCACCGGTATCTTCGGCCTCCCATCCTTCCTGCGTAAGAAGGAGCGGGAAGCGAGGAAATGTGCGCTGCCCGGATGCGACAAGCTCACCACGCACAATGGCGGGTATTGCTGCGCCGAGCACTGCAAGCAACACAGGGAGATGAAATCATGAACGCGACAACCAAGGCCCCGACGGATCAGCAACTTGAGCTGATCACCCAGGTCATGGATAACCTGGCCAGGCTCGGGAAGGGGAAGGCGATCGCCGCAGAGACCCGCCGGCTCACCGTGAAGGACGGCGAGCTCAAGAGCGAGTACGAGCTCCGGCAGGTGAACTACGGGCTCAAGCAGCTGATCAAGCAGGAAGAGGAGAAGGCGCGGCCCAAGCCCGTCCTCGTGGAGGAGACCAGCCGTCGCGGTCCGGATCTGGGCCTTCAGGAACTCTAACACAGGAGGCATCATGAACCGACTCTTCTCTCTAGTCATTCTGCTGATCCCGCTCACGATCCTCGGTTGCGATGACGGGAGCAAGGACCGGGAGATCAGCAAGCTCAATACGCAGCTCCAAGCTGTCCTGCGCGAGCAGCGGGAGATGGAGAAGACGCTGCCGTCCGAGCAACCCGAAGTGCTCAAGGAGCTGACCGTCACCAAGGCCGAGTGTGCCAAGCTCCGGGACGAGCTGGCCGCGACCAAGCACGCTCTCGCCTCCTCGAACGAGCGGATTCCTGGCGAGATCCTGCCGCTGGCGATCTGGCTCAAGGAACTCCAGAAGCGGCTGGATGCGGTCGAGCCTCTGGCACGAGGGGCTTCCAGGAAGGGACATACGCACAGCTACAAGAAGGGCGGCGACTCATTCCTCTCGAGCACCACGGGTCCTGACTAGGAGGAGCCTGATGACCAAGGTTGACCAGTTCGTCAGCGACGTCAAGATGATGGCCGGCAAAGTCCAGAGCGTCAGGCAGCTGGACAAGAAGTTCATCCCCGCACTGGCCGACTACATATGGGATCATATGATGGGCGAACCTGACGAGCTCTCGGAAGAGGACGTCGAGAAGATGATCAAGGCCTTGCGGGACCAGCTGTACGGGATGGACGAGAAGACCCGCAACTGCATCGAGGCCGTCCCTGCGTAGTCTCCATTCTCAAGATTCCCCAATTGAGGAGAATTCTAGACTGTATTTCAAATAATTGACAATAAGATACGCTCCCTGATAGAATACGCCTGTTGACGGAAGCATCCACCCCTTTCTAGGAGTTGCGACCATGGCGAAGACCTCCGACAAGACCATCGACGTGAACGACCTGCTCGCCGGGCTCGCGGCCAACAAGCCCGCGACGAAGTCGAAGAGCAAGACCCCGACGATCACCGTCCCCGGCATCGACAAGGACGTGGCCGCCTTCCTGAAGGCCAAGCAGGACAGCAAGAACGCCGCGGCAGCGCAGGCGACCGCGGAAGAGGAAATCATGCCCAAGGCCCTGGCCGCCCGCATCAAGGAACTCCGCGCCCTCGGCCGGTTCGAGAGCGCCGTGGTGCTCAACGAGGCCCTGCTGCTGGTCACCCAGAACAAGTACAGCAAGGTCCCCACCGACGCCAAGGACGCGCTGGAGAAGGCCTTCGGCGACGAGATGGACAAGCTGGTCAAGAAGGTCACCGAGATCAGCCTCAGCGAGAAGGCGGTCAACGACCCGGACGGCCTGAAGCGGATCATCGAGGCCATCGGCATCGACAAGTTCAAGGACTACCTCGTGGTCGAGCAGTATTACGTGCCGACCGAGGCTCTCCACCACGGGATCGTGATGGACGAGAAGATCGAGGCGAAGGCCAAGGGCCTGCTCGAGCAGGGGATCCTCAAGCCCACCAAGCCCTCGCTCCGGGCGAAGTAAACCACACGGCCCGCCGTCCGCATCGGGCGGCGGGCCTTTAGGGGATCAGCCAACTCAAGGAGATAATGATGGATTTGGTCAATCAGAAGCATGTGGGTGGTTTCGATTTCGGCATCGAGGACAGGAGCCGGGGGGTGGTGGCTTTTGCTTTCCCGACGTTGGACGATGCCTTGAATGCGACGGTAGATGGGCTGGTCTACCGTTGGGATGGTTCGGCCTGGGTGAAGATGAGTGAGGAGGAGAAGGAGAAGACGGCATGCTGAAGATCAACACGCTCGTCGTCCTCCAGGTCAGGCAAGCCAAGCGCAACGGCTTCCTGTCGCCCCGCTACCTCGTGGCGAGGAAGGTCGGCGACATGGTCACCATCGGCCTGATCGGGAGGGCTCACTCGGAGACGATCCACGCGGTCCTCACCCTCGACGGAGTCAAGAGGCTGGAGGACGCGCTCCACATGGTCCGCACCGTGGGAAGGGACATCCAGATCGGCATCGTGCCAAGGAGGGAGGAGCATGCGCGAAGGGTTTCGCGTCGTCGGTCCTGACGGGAAGGCGATGCCGGAGCTGTTCCGCGAGGTCCGGCGGGACCGGAGTCAGGTCGAGGTCGAAGACATAAAGAGCGGCGCCCGTGCGGTCGTCCACTGCACGCGGATCATCTCATCCAAGAAGGAGGAACAGATGGCGACGCAGAAGGTGAGCGGCACCCCGAAGTTCGACTTCAAGTCGATCGCCGGCGAGCGCTGGTCGAAGCCGATGGCGTTCGACCACAAGGGCGTGAAGGCAGAGGCCCACGTGATCGTCAACCGGATCACCAAGAAGTACCGCGCCTTCAACACGTACAACGCCTCCCTGGGCAAGCAGGGGAAGACCGGCAGCGTGTTCGCGTTTAAGGACTACGCCCAGCTGGTCGCCCGGCTCATGGACCGCGGCTACAAGCGGGTCGGCGGCGGCCCGACGGCCAGTCCCAAGCCCATCAAGAAGGCCAAGCCCGAGCAGGTCGAGCACCACAATTACCGCCCGGTCACTGTGAAGCCCGCCAAGGGTCCGGTCACCGTCATCCCCAAGGCGAAGCCCACACAGGCCCTCGCCCCCGCTCCCGTGAAGGAGGCTCCGAATGCGAACGTACCCGCTCAGCCCGTCGCTCCGCCCGCCCCTCCCGCGCAGTCCTGATCTGAAGGAGACGCACTACGAGGTCTGCAAGAGAGAGGGAATGACGGACGAGGAGATCGCCAAGGACTGGACCCAGGTCGAGAAAGACCTGCAGGCCCAGTTCCTGCAGGTGGTGGAAGGAGACCGGGTTTGATGGACATTTTCACCATAGTCGTGGCCCGCGTGAAGAATATCGACCATGGATCGGGGGAGTGGCATGGGCAAACCGTCGAGCCCGACCGCAACCCGAGGATCGTGTTCCTGAACGCCCGCCTCGTGGGCGGGAAGCCGACGTTCCTGTTCCCCAACACGGAACTCGTCGTGACCGAATCCCAGAGCCTTGAGGTCGTCGCCCGCCACAAGGACCTTGACATCGACGTCGCCAATGTCTGGCTCCGCGACTATTGCTATGACCGGGACCAGAAGCTCAAGGGCATCGAGTGGGGAGAGGCTATCGAGCTGGTCTGGGACGGGAAGTGTTATCGGGAGCTGGGAGCCACGGAGCCCGGCGAGGGGCTGTTCATGTTCGGCAGTTCCTACGGCGGGGACGGCATCAAACTGCCCATCGCCACGAAGCTCGGCACCCGGTCGATCTTCTACAAGGAAGGGGAGGGGGACGAGGAAGGCAGCATCAAGCGTCCGCCCATGGGATTCCAAATGGGAATGAAAGCATGACCAAGGAGAGTCCATGAGCGTGGACTATACGACTTGGCTAATCTGCGGCATCAAGGTCAAGCGTTCCGATTTGATGCCGGAGCGGAAGGTGTCCGGATGCGCCCATCCGAAGAAGGGGGCGAAGTTCTGTCCGGAATGCGGGAAGCAATCGTGGACAACAGAACCCCGCCCCGTCAAGGGCTACAATGAAGACGACGGCGAATACTTGGGATACCGCGTCTACCCGGTCGGAGATTCCGAAGGCGACGAAGTGATCGTCGGCAAGCAGGTGGCAGAGGTCAGGAGTGATGGACCGTTCCTGTACAACCCATCCACCCTCGACTCCGTGCGGGCCTTCATGCTGAAAAGGTCCGAGGAATGGGAACTCAAGGGGACGTTCGGGGTATGGCTTGTCCTATACTGCTCGTACTGAGGAATAGTTGACAGGGGATTTCCCTCCCTGATATACTGTTCCTAGGAGAACGTATATGAACATGGAAGATCCGGACGAGCCAGAAGAGTTCGAGGGGCCTGACCCCAACGGCGAATACGGGGGCGCCTTCGGGGGCGGCGAGGAGCCCGAGGGAATGCCATCGCCTTTGGAGATCAAAGGCATGCTGGGGGAGCTGGGGAAGATCCTGGGCGGCGGCAACATCTTCGCTACCGTCGTCCCCTCTCTCGTTCCCTCCCGGTACGCGAGTCTCGTGTGTCCGCCCAGCCCGGAGGACGTGGCCAAGCTCAAGGTGAGGTTCGACCAGCACGTCGCCGAGGCGAAGGCTCTCATCGCCAAGGCCAAGGACGAAGGCAGCCCGCCGACGCAGGAGATCATGCAGTCGCTTGGACAGGTCGCCCAGGATGAGGAACTCCTGAAGCGCGCCCAGTCCCTCGTGAATTGAGGACAGCCATGGAAGACAAGCACTGCGACATCTGGCGCATCACACTGGCGTCTGGATCTACGGTCCATATCGCCATCCAGGTCAAGTCCAAGACATCCAGCCCGGAGGACGCGTTAGCCGCACTCCGCTCAATGGAGTTGTACAAATCGCTCGTCGTGAAGTCCCTCGAGCGCGTGGGTGGAAGCGACTGCTTCTACTTCTCCAGTCTTGAGGTAAGGAAGGCCTGGTCCGTCGTGATTCATGCCACCTAGGAGGCCAGATGCCCAAACGCGTTCCGCCGAAGTTCCGTCGTCTCCCGACCCTGAACGAGACCGCCTCGGTCCTGGAACCGGGAGCGCCGGAATTCATCACCATGGAGGTCAGCACCTCCCCCGGTGAGGAAAAGAAGAAGATCATCTACATCCGACAGGACACGCTTCCCGAGAAGCTGCGCAAGGACGTCGGCAAGGCGGTCATCGAGAAGTGCCTCGGCCTGCCGCTGTTCCAGACCCTCGGGAACCTGGGCCAGCGGATCCTCTTGGGAGAGGACGCAGTGGAGCCGAGCGACCCGAACGGTCCCATCCGCAGCGCGCTGGCGGACGCGAAGGCCTCCGCCGACGACCTGACCATGGAGGGGGACAAGTGAAGTACCACGGGATGCCCCCAATTCAAGTCAAGCGCGTTGGCGACAAATTCGTCTGTGTGCAGGGCAAGCTGCGCCTAGAAGCTTGGAAGCAGCAACTAAGGAGGGATAGTGTCCAAGCATGAGATGGTCATCGGCAACGACGGCTCGCTGCGGATGGTCTATGCCGACGAGCTGACCCCGCTTCTCTCCTTGGGGAAGGCCGAAATCCGGCGGGCCAGCCACGTCGAGCCGGCAGGAGTCCGGTGGGTCGTCAATCTCAAGCCGGTCGGCGGCCCCCGAATCGGACCGTTCAGGACCCGGGCGAAGGCGCTCGCAATCGAGCACGCCTGGCTCGTCAAGCACAACATCCCGTTCCCCAAGGAGGCCTAAATGTCTCATGTCGCTCGACTCGAGTTGGACGTGCTCGATCTGGAAGCCCTCAAGAAGGCGGTCAAGGCGTCGGGCCTCCAGTGGAAGGAAGGCCAGAAGCATCACAAGTGGTACGGTTCGTGGGTCAACGACTACCACGGGGCGAACGCCGCCTACCACCACGGGATCAAGCCCGAGGACTACGGCAAGTGCGAGCACGCCATCGGCGTCCCCGGCAACTCGCAGGCGTACGAGATCGGCGTCTGCAAGAACCCCAACGGGAAAGGCCACGTGCTGGTCTGGGACTTCTACGCCGGCGGACACGGACTGCAGGCGCTGGCCGGGGACAATTGCAGCAACATCGTGAAGGGGTACGTCGCCGAGGTGGCCAAGAAGAAAATGACGGCCCAGGGCTACACCTGCACGCAGACCAAGCTCCCGACGGGCGAGGTCAAGCTCCAGTTCGTCAAGTACTAGGCGACTTCCCCCAGCACAGGAGCCTGACCGATGCACACGATCACGCTGATCATCGACAACAAGGGCGGCCTCAAGATCTCGGTCGACGGGCTCAAGGGCACCGCCTGCAAGGACGCGACCAAGACGCTGGAGAACGCGCTGGGCACGGTCAAGGACGACCAGAAGACCAGCGAGTTCTACCAGCAGCCGCAGGCCAACAACCAGCAGAAACTGGGACACTGATGACAAACAAGATCCTGAATCCCAAGCGGAAGGTCCTGGACGAACGGCTCCTCCGCCTCGTCTGGCTCGTCGCAGGAAAACCCGGAGAGGAATGGGCGGATGGGCCGGTACAGGTTCCCGATGGCGGAGGCTTGCCAGAGCTGGAATTCAACCCTGCGGTGGCGGAGGCCCTGCAGATCATCGAAACTCTCGACATCGAGACGTGCGCATCAAGGCCATGGCTGTACGCGGACCAACAGATCGGCTCCAATTGCCTGACACCGCATGAAGCCGCCGCCCGCGAGATCAAGGCGCTTGTCGCTCCCGTCCACCGAGACGGCGAATGGGACGTTGCCGACATCAGGGAGATCCTGACCCGGCACTTCACACCCGAGACGCCGTGCGTTCCACAAGTGGAGAAGAAATTCCACGTCGAGCTAGTGCTGACCGGCGGCACGAAGGCCGTATGCCTCAAGGCCCAGTCCTGCGCGGACGCCGAGACGAAGGCCATGAAACAGGCAGGCGAGCAGATCGAGGCACTGGGCTTCCAAGGCGTCGACATCGAGATCGTGTCCGTGGAGGAGGGACGGTGAAGACCACGGTATTCATGGTCCGGCACAAGCCATCCAAGCGCTGGCTTCCCAAGACGGCCGACGTCGGGTGCCAGGACGCATCTGGGTGGGTGTCCGACCTCTGGGACGCCAGACAATACAAGGGTGAGGAGTCGGCTCGTGCAGCCATCTTTGCCGCAGGCGCCACTCCATACGGGATTCAGGCTTACCGTCTCACTTGGGAGCAAAAGAAGGCCAAGCGCCAGGCCTACGTGGACCTGTGCGAGGTCGTGAAGGTGGATGTGAATTTCACCCTTACTTCGATGCCGTCGCGGTCAGCCCCGTTCGGTCAGGTGGGTGGCCGCGTATTGGAGGCCTAATGAGCGACGAAAAGCACATCATCTGCCCGTTCGAAGACTGCCATGCCAGCGGCGCCTACATCACCGTCCACATCGAAGCCGAGGACGTGACGGGCTCCGGCATCCAGCACACGGCCCTCTGCGGCCTGTGCAACAGGACCTTCGACATCACCGAGGACGAGTACGACCGGCACGTCGACCAGATAGAGCATGCCCTGGCGCACGCAGGCTCCGTTCCCCACGTCCATTAGGAAGGAGACCATGAGCTTCGTGATCGTGGAGTACCAGATCAACAGGAGCGGTTCAGCCATCCTCAGCGACCTGGACAAGCCGCCGACCTTCTTCGTCGGCTATGGCACCAAACAGGAAGCCGAGTCCGCGCTCAAGAACCTCGGCGCGAAGTGGAGCGATTGCTCATACGTTCTGACCTCAGACGATCGCCCAGGCGATGCCAACATGTGGTGCATCGGCGACAGGTCGGAAGACGAGGACAAGGACAGCCGCCGCAAGTTCGAGATCTTCGAAGCCAAGGACAAGAGCGAATTGCGTTAGTTCCCTTTACAGGAGGTTCGCATGTTTGACAGCTACATCAAGGCCCGCTATCCGGTACTCATGGTCGTGAGCCCCGAGGAGGCGCGCGTCGAGCTGGAGCTCGCCAACACCCTCAAGGAGCTCAAGTGGAAGGTGGTCGTGTGGAGCCACACGGACGGCTTCATCGACGCCAACGGCAAGACCATCGACGAGGTTGACGACCCGGTCGCCGCCCTCGCGAAGATCCGCGGCGCCGAGAGCACGACCACGTTCGGCGAGAAGGTGGTGTTCCTGTTCCGCGACCTGCACCCGTTCTTCCAGGTGCCCAAGATCGCGCGGCTCATCCGGGACATCGCCCGCGAGTTCAAGACGGCCAAGAAGACGCTCATCATGATCAGCCCGCTCAACGAGCTGCCCGTCGGGCTGCAGCGCGACGTGACGCTCCTGGAGTTCGGCCTCCCCGAGAGGGCGATCATCGGCACGATGATCGACCGGTTCGTGACGGAGAACAAGACCGTCGTGGGGGACGTCGCGAAGGACGAGGTCTTCGCCATCGTGGAGGCCTGCATGGGCCTGACCACGGTCGAGGCGGAGAACGCCATGGCCAAGGGCGTGGTGGACTGGAAGAAGTCCACCAAGGACGACCCGAAGTCCAAGGTCCAGATTTCCACGCTGGTCATGTCCGAGAAGGCCAACGCCATCAAGAAGTCGGGCGTGCTGGAGTGGTACCCTGCCAAGCAGGGGATGGACGACATCGGCGGGCTGGTGGTGCTCAAGGAGTGGCTGAGCATCAGGAAGCTGGCGTTCACCGAGGACGCCCGCAAGTACGGCCTCCCCGCCCCGCGTGGCGTGATGCTCACGGGCATCCCGGGAACGGGCAAGTCCCTGGCGGCGAAGGCGTGCGCCGCCAACTTCGGGGTCCCGCTCATCAAGTTCGACGTGGGACGCGTCTTCGGCGGGCTGGTCGGCCAGAGCGAGGCGAACATGCGGGTCGCCATCCAGACGGCAGAGGCCGTGGGCCGCTGCGTGTTGTGGGTGGACGAGATCGAGAAGGCCTTCGCTGGGATGTCCAGCTCGGGCCAGACGGACTCCGGAGTGAGCGCCCGCGTCTTCGGGTCGTTCATCACCTGGATGCAGGAGAAGACCGCGCCGGTCTTCATCGTGGCGACGTGCAACAAGATCGACGGACTCCCGCCTGAGCTGCTCAGGAAGGGCCGCTTCGATGAGATCTTCTACGTCGACCTCCCGGACGAGAAGGAGCGGGAGGAGATTCTCAAGATCCACATCACCAAGCGGGGCCGCGATCCCAAGAAGTTCGACGCCCAGGGCCTCAAGGAGTGCGCCTCCAACAGCGAGGGGTACTCGGGGGCGGAGCTGGAGGAGGCCGTGATCTCGGGCCTCTACACCGGCTTCTACCGCAAGGAGGAGCTCAACGACATGCACATCCTGTCCGCCATCCTGCGGACCGTGCCCCTCTCCCGGTCCCGGAGGGGCGACCTGGAGTCGATGAAGAAGTGGGCCAGCGACTTCGCCCAGAACGCGAACCACCGCAAGGAAGAGGAGCAGAAGTCCCGCAAGGTGGACGCGTAGTCAAGAAGGTGGGGGTCCCAAATCGGGACCCCCACCGCTCATCAAGGGAGGAAGATGTGCCCTGTTTCACGAGGGTCAGCATCGAGGTCAAGGACCAGGCAGCCGCGAAGGCAGCCGCGGAGAAGCTGAAGAAGGACCACGGCTGGGAGTCCAAGATCACCAAGCTCCCGAACGGGATGTACAAGGTCGAGCCCAAGGAGCAATACCCCGGGTTCGAGAAGCTGTTCAAGAACGAGTACGCCGCATCCCTCGCCACCGCGAAGGCGAAGCAGGCGGGGTACACCGTCGTCCGGATGAACAACGGGAACGAGATCCAACTCACCCTGAGGCAGTACTAGATCCTATGGCTGAAAGGACAACACTATGTTCTCCTTTACGACAGTCACCATTCCGACCAAGGCGGAGCTCGGGGAAAGAAAGTTGGAGCTCGAATAGTGAGGAGTGTCTCAGGCATAATGAATGGGGAGGAAAGATGAAAGAAATAGTGCTCAAGATCAACGACGGGGAAGTCAAGATCCATGCAGAGGGGGCCAACGGTCAGGGTACGGCCTCCTTCACCGAGGATCTGGCCAAGAGCCTGGGCAAGATCGAGGAGCGGCACAAGGGGATGGACCACGTGGTCCAGGCCGACAAGAACCAGGTCAAGCAGGGGAACGGATGATGGTCAACAACCTGAACGGGGGAAAGTTCGTCCGAGTCAACGGCTTCGACAAGGTCGGCGGCGTCTGCGCCTTCGTCCCATTCGAGGTCATTCGCGCCCTCGGCCTTGCCGTCGAGCAGGGCTGCGACGAGCCGACCCAGCGGGCGCAGCATGGAGACCTGACAGTCGACTGGATCAGAGAAATGACACAGGCCAGCCAGCAGGTCAAGCAGTGACTGCGTACCAAAGGAGTTATCTAGGAATAGCCCGGAGCGCCTTAATGAATGCCATCATCTCCTCGTTCGTGTTCTTATTCTTCGCGAGGTTGATGGCCTTGCACACAAGCTGGATGTTCCCAGGCACGTAGCCTTTGGTGGAGTCGATCCGGTCTATGGATGCGCCATCAAGCCTGTATCGTTGCATTGTCATGGGAAGACCAGAAAGAGCACATTTGCCTTTTTGGTCTTCCCAAAGACCACACAGGAAATCCAGACTAACGCCCCACTTGAAGTTACTGCGTCGCCCGTGTGTTCTCCCTCTGCGCGTCTTTGCAAAAAGCCACCTGCGTGGGGAGCTTTCGTCGTAGGCTTGTATCAAGCCCAGCCGCCAGCGTTCTTTGTTGCGTACCCGGCATTTGGCGAGATAGTGTTGTCTGTAAGCTGCGTCTTCCTTGTACCGGCGCCTGTTGTACGCGTTGCATTTTTCCCGGTATTTGGGGTCTTTACGCTTACAAACCCAAGCACAAGCATAACACCTAAGACTGGCTGGGGGGAATTTTTTCTTTGGTTTGGTTACTCCGCAAATCTTGCATGGCTTGCTTTTGCGCGCACGATAGGCCAAGCACTTAAAACAAACTGGATAATGCAGGGGAAATTTCGAATTCGGCTTTGGCGTCTTGCACCAGGCGCATTTCTTCATAGCATTACCCCATGTTGCTTATGTTCTATATTTGACTATCCCAAGTGGAGGAGCACATGACTGCTCAGGAGAAACGCGCACAATTCTTCCTCAAGATGAAAGGTCTGGACTGCCCGATCTTGGGGTCGGTTGTGTTCTGGAACGTGAGGAACGTCTCGATCACCAAGGACGAGTTCACCAAGCTGCTGGAGGAAAGCGGACTCCCGACCAAATACGCTCGCGAACATAATTACCGCAGTGCCTTCATCCGCGCCCTGCGCAACCTGGAGGAAGGTCGGATCATCCGGCGGGTCAGCGAGGACGACGACTTCATCGTCTTCCAGTTCACGGCTGAACAGCTGACCGGCACCTCCGTCGGGTCCGGCGAGCTCAAGTACACGACCGAGACTCGGGTCATCGTGTCCAAGAGCAAGTACTACGAGACGAAGAACTTCGCCGAGGCCCTCATCTCCGAGATGCCCGGCTACACCGCCAACGCCGCGATCAACAAGCTGGTCCTCGAGCTGTTCGAGAAGGAGAAGGTCCGGTACAACTCGAGCGACATAACCCGCTACCTCCAGCGCATCATCGAGGAGGAGGCGGACCTGATCACCCTGCGGGACCAGGGCAACGTCTACTTCGTCCCGGCGCAGTTCAACGGCGTCGTGGAGAAGGTTTCGACTCTGGTGTCGAAGCTCTCTCCGAATACCAACGACGCGCGCTTCGAGTATCTCCCCGTGCCGGATGCCGAAGTCTCCAAGGTGACCCTCGGCCGGTCCGTGCTGGAGGAGCTGGAATCCGTCGTGAAGGGGCTGGCCGAGGAAGTCGATCAGCTGTCCCCGGACCTCACCGACAAGGGCAAGATCACCTGGATGGAAGCCCGGCTCAGGAAGGTCAAGAGGCTCAAGGACCGGATCGAGATGTACGGGGAGATCGTCCCCGACGTGAAGGTCAAGGAGCTCAACGAGTCGGCCGAGGAGCTGGCCCAGCGGATCCTGAACGTCAGGAAGCTGGAAATCTAGGGGAGGGAAGATTATGACCAACGCTGCAATCAGACGCTTTCCGATGACCGGACACTGGTGCCGCAGCGGTACCAAGCCGCGGACGACGCCGACGACGGTCAGGGCGCTCTGCGCCCTGGCGAGGAAGGAAGGGCTTCCGGTCGAGTTCAAGGACCCGGAAGGGAAGGTCTGGGCCGCATCGGTCCGGACGTCGAAGGGGCGGATCTTCAAGAAGAAGTTCCTGGTCTATCGTCTCTGGAGCACCGTCGAGAACGGGGGTCCGACGAGCTACGGCATGGAATTCCTGGAGGCGAAATGAGCCCCAAGTGTCCGAAGTGCGGCAGCATCAGGAAGTGGATCGAGGAGTACGGCCATTGCTTCGCCTGCAACCATCAGGTCATCGGTTCCCTGTGGCGCAGGCTGGGCAAGGCGGCTGCCGTCATCGAGATCCTCAACAAGGCGCTGGTCAGCAAGGACGGTTGTCCCGGTTGCGGTGACGCCATCCTGAACCGGATGGCGAAGCAGGAAATGGAGGCCTACGCGAAGGTCGAGAAGGCCTTCGACAAGGCGTTCCAGGCCGGGCTCAAGCTCAAGGAGACACCCAATCAAGCCCAGATTTCCTGACAAACCGTCTCACATCTATTCCTTGAAGATGATCAAGGAGGGCGAATACGTCGCCCAGCCGAAGCTCGATGGACACAACTCCCTGATCTTCCGAGAGAAGGGCGAACTGGTCGTCCTCTCCCGCGTGATGAAGCCGCTCGCCATCTCGGACGACATGAGAGATGCCCTCAAACTCCTGCCGCTCGAGGATGGCACGGTCCTGAACGCCGAGTGGACCTGCCGGCGTGAGGCGTGGAAGGAAGAGGGAATGTGGCTCTTCGACATGATGTACGAGAGGGGCGAGTGGGTCGGTCATCTCCCCGTCGAGGAGCGGTACGCGAAGGTGTTCGGGATCTACAACGGAATCAGAGTGGACGGTGCCAGATGGCCGATCCATCTCATTCCTGGTCAGACCACGGGCTACGCCGCGCTCTACAAGTCCCTCATCGGCGACATGAAGACCGAGGGGATCGTGCTCAAGCGCCTCGGCTCGAAGCTGGTCGGCGATTTCCATAAGTCGGTCGACAACCCGGCCATGTTCAAGCTCAAGTGGAGAGATGGATTATCTGGAATGACCCGGACCATCGTCCCGGACGAGGATCTCAAGACGAAGGAGGACTGATGACCAGCGATCAGGCGAAGCAGCTTCTGGCCCAGAAGGAACTGGACATCACCGAGGTCCGGAAGCTCCTGACCGAGCACTATAAGCCGAACAGGGATGGGCTGAGCGACGATGAGCTGTACTCCTACCTCTCCAACATTCAGTACATGGGGGAGACGGAACTGCGTCGGGAATTGGAGACACTGGCATGAGCATCACCGCGATCGTCGCCCAGCTGAAGGCCGCCTCCGAGGCCTATTACAACACCGGCGTCTCTCTCTTGACGGACGCCGAGTTCGACGCGCTGGTCGACCAGCTTCGGGAGCTGGACCCCAAGAACGACTTCCTCAAGACGGTCGGCGCCCCGCCGGCTGGCTCCCTCTTCAAGCCGGTCAAGCACGCCATAGCGATGGGCTCCCAGGAGAAGGTCAAGACGCTCGAGGAGCTGGGGAAGTGGTGGGACAAGCTCCCCGTCAAGGAAGTCGTGGTCCAGTGGAAGTATGATGGCTGCTCGCTCTCCCTGGAGTACAAGAAGGGGAAGCTGGTCCGGGCGGTCTCCCGAGGCGACGGGAAGGTCGGGGAGGACGTGACGGTCAACATCCTCAGGTCCACGCATATCATCAAGCAGCTCCCTACCCCGTTCACCGGGTTCATCCGCGGGGAGTGTCTGCTGTACAAGGAGGACTTCAAGAAGTACTGGCCGGATGGCTCCAACCCGCGCAACCAGGGCAACGGGGTCATGCGGTCCAAGGACGGGGCCGGATGCGAGCATCTGCGCGTCCTGCCGTACGACGTCGTCGGCACGGAGTCTGACCTGCTGATCGTGGGCACCGAGCTCCAGAAGCTCCAGTTCCTGGAGAGCTGCGGGTTCCAGGTCCACCTGATGCAGAAGCTGACCAAGCTGGAGAACGTCGAGAAGGCGCACGAGGCGATGGGCCAGGCGCGGGAGAAGCTGCCCTTCGAGGTCGACGGGATCGTCGTCAAGCTCAACGACTGCGCGGCTTCCGAGGCGATGGGCGTCTCGGACGACCGGCCGAAGGGACAGCGGGCGTACAAGTGGGAGGCGCTCGGGGCGGAGACCGTTCTCGAGGACGTGATCTTCACCATTGGACATACAGGGGCCATAATTCCGACCGGAAAGGTCAAGCCCGTCGGAATCGGAGGCGTGATCATCTCGAACGTACTCCTCAACAACGTGGAGGAGATCGAACGCCTCGGGGCCAGGCTCGGATCGACTGTGGCCATCATCAGGGCTGGGGATGTTGTGCCGAAGTGCATCAAAGCGGAGCCGACTTATCGGTGCTCCGGCTGCGGATTTGTGGGGACGGAGACGCAGCAGAAAGCAAAGCATGTGCTTTAATTACCTTCCGCTCAAGTGCGACGTGTGCGCTAGCGTAGAGGTGGCGCAAAATACGCGTGACCTGCTTACCACCGTAACGGATCGTGTAAGCTTTTGATGGATGATATACCTTTGTGCGGTGCATGGCACAATGCCGCACGAGGTACTGCTGGACCCATTGAACGATAGGAAGGTGGAGGTCGACAAACTCAAAATGGAGCTGGTACGACACCCTGCCGTTTCTCCACCTGTAAGCCGGAGAACTCCGAAAGTGACCATCGCCGTCTACAAGGCCGCGTACGAGATGTCGCCGCAACCGTAACGGTACTGTGCTTAAAATGCGGCAGTCGCCTTTCTCTTTAAACTCAGTCCAGCCAGCAGACAGCAGGACGTTCGCGAGTCTCGTAGAGTGAAGATCAAGCATGCAACACGGGTGCCCCGCATTTGTGGTGGTGAGCTTGATCGGCTTTTGGCTGCCTATGTGTGATTTGAGCATTTCAAGGTGCGCCACATCTCGCCCTTGTAGTGCCACCCTTACAGACCCGCTCCTGTTGAAACGACCCGAATGGCGTATGTGTCCATCAGCTAATAAGAACCCGAGCCAATACGCTTTCCGTTCGTTGTCGATCCGATCGAAGAAAGTCTCATCTATGGCATACTTTCTAAGTGCGACAGAAAGCGAGCGCCGTTCAACGCCAGCTTTTGCAAGAATCCGCAGAACTGCGCACTTTGGAATGCCATATTTGCGCGCAAGCATAAGACTGGACAATCCCTGCTTGTATTCTGTTATTATGTTCATGTTTTATGTTTGCCTTTAACATACTGGAGCAATTCCTCATGCAAATCAAATGCAAGGGTAAGATGGTCGAGCTCGAGCGGCTTGACAAGCCCATCGCCATCCCTACTTCATGCCCCGCTTGCAAGTCCAAGCTTGTGCGTGTCGGGCCAGCCCTCTTCTGTCAGAATGAGGAATGCGAAGGGCGTCTGATCAGGAAGGTCCGTCGCTGGAGAAAATCGCTGAATATCAAATTCTTGGGAGATGAGGTTGAGCTCGCCCTGTGGGATAGCGAATTGGTCCGCGATCCCGCTGATCTTTACGCGCTCACCCAAAAGCAGTTGGCAGATCTCAAAGTGGGCAATGGTCGACTCGGCGAGGATCGCGCCAAGCAGATCCTGGACGAGATCGGAAAGACCCAGGAACTCCAGCTTCACGAATTTTTTGGATCTTTGGGTGTTCGCTTTCTGGGCACCCGGGCCGCGAAGCACATGGTGGAGGACAACGGGCTGGACACGACCGAGAAGTTCTCGGATCCGGCATTCATCCGCAAGTGCCAAACTCTCGGACCTGCCATCCGGGAGGGCGTGGCCGCCGGCGTGGAGGCCAACCTGCCGCTCATCAAGAAGCTGCTCAAGGTCGTCAAGATTGCGAAGGCCGAGAAGGCGAAGCCCGTGGCAACGGGCGGCAAGCTGGCCGGTCGGGCCATCGTCTTTACGGGGGTCCGGCCCACGGGAGCCGAGCAGGAGAAGTTCGAGTCCCTGGGCGGCGTCGTCAGGAGCAGCGTGTCCAAGAACTGCACGCACCTGATCGTCAAGGCGCTCGGCACCGGCAGTAACAAGGCAATGGCTGCCATGGAACTCGGGCTGGACGTGGTCACCTACGACCAGTTCAAGGAGTGGCTGAAATGAGCAAGAAACCCCATCGCGGCTTCATGAATTCCGTCTCTATTTCGCTGGGCGAAGGCCCGAAGGACGACTTCATCATCGACGTCGAGGGCCTCCCGAAGGACGAGCTTCGACCCCTTGTGATCGATGCCGTCCGCGAGGCCCTGCGCAAGAACAAGAAGGTCAAGGACTTCACGGTCTGCAACTAGGAGGCTTGATGGCCAACCACGGCTACATCACGACCCACCACAAGCTGACAGGCGACAAGTTGTTTGACGCCCTGACGGAGATCAGCAAGGCTCGATTCGGCGGCCAGGTCAAGGTCGAGAAGGGATGGGACGGCTGGGGTCCTGGCGGGTGCGGGATCATCATGTGGAAGGATCACGCCCACCCCATCTGGCTCGGGAGCTCGCACAAGATCGAGATCCGGCACGGCTCTATGGGAGATCTGGACTCCTGGGTCGAGGGTTGCTTCATCAACGACCTGGCGTTCAAGTTCAACGGGATCATCACGGACGACGGGATCTGCGGCGTCTCATGGCGCGGGGAAAAGGGGAAGTATCCCACGCTCAAGGCCTGGCTGGACAAGCGCTACAGGATCCGCAAGGGAGGATTCACGGTCCCGCTCCGGAGGCTGTTCATCTGGAACCAGATCAGGGAGGCTAAGACGCTCCGGCCGGATCTCAAGAAGTTCCTTACCTAGGAGGCTTGATATGGGCGAGACGCTCAGCGAATGGCTGATCAAGCACGGCTGGAAGCAGCTGGACGGCAGCACGCTCTACTCCGGCGAGGGCGAGAAGTTCCGCAAGCCCAAGGGCTACGACGCCCATGGGGAAATCTGGATCGCTCCGATGAGCTTCGGTCTCCTGTCCATCGCACCCTACATCGCTGGCTATTTCGTCGACGAGGAGAACGCGTCCCACGAGTACGTCTTCGGCCCCGCCGCCGAGCAGCTGGCCAAGGCGATCGAGAAGTTCAACAAGGAGAACGAGGGATGAAGAAAGAGAAAGACAGAATCCTCATCCGGGTGCAGGAGTCCATGGACAAGCCGGGCAAATGGGTAGCCTGGTTGCACATCCATCCCACGGTCGGGGTCGAGGGGATGCAGCGTCACTACGGCAAGACGGAAGGGAAGGCAGCCGGGAAGGTCTTCGCCATGCTAGTCGACAAGCAGCTCATCGGCAATCGCGCAGTCGAGGTCGCCATCCACTGATGGCTCCCGAGTTCGCTCTGGCCCTGACCGCAGCTATGACTGTCTACTTCTTCAGCCTCCTCTGGAGTGCAACCCATGGCGAAAGAAGTGAAGTACTACCTGTGCAAAAGCGCACAACACAACAAGTTTTACAAAACCGAGAGGGACGGGCTCAAGCTGACCCTCTCATGGGGACGCGTCGGCGGATCGTCCGCGGAACAGGTCCTGGACTTCGCCACGGAGTCCGAGCTGGATGAGTTCCTGGCCAAGAAGCTCAAGGACAAGCTCCGGCCGCGTAAGGAGGGTCAGTACGTCGAGACCCAGATCGGCGAGCTCCGTCAGGAGGAAGAGGTGGCTAAGACGCTGGGCCACCAGTACAAGATCGCCCGCTTCGAGTTCGTCGACCTGCAGCTGTCGAAGAAGAAGCCCTTCGGTCCCCAGGTGGACGCGGGCACCCTCAAGATCCTGCAGAACTACGACGCCAACAAGTTCGTCTACGCCGAGGTCATGAACTCCTGGTCCAAGGACGTCACCCACCTGGTCATCAACAAGGACCAGGCCTGGCAGCTCAAGTCCATCGCCGAGAGCAAGGCCGGCGGAACGATGGCCTTCGACCGCCGATGGGACGTGGAGAACAAGCTGGTCGCCGGCGTGCGGATGGTGCTCAAGCGGATCGCCGCTTCCGTCATCGCCGCCCTCAAGAAGTTCGGCGACCTGGGTGGGCGCAGGCTGGGAGACGACGACGGTCCGTCGACGACGTCCAGCAACTTCGACTGGGGTTCGCTGGAAGCCGAGACCGGCGCGTCCAAGCAGGTCCTGCAGAAGTTCGGCAACCTCGGGTCCAGGGTTCTGGACATCTAGGAGGGGATGTGAAGAAGCCACAGCGGCGACAGAAGACCAAGCGTCCGTGGTGGACCACGGTCAAGGATCCCGAATGCGAGCGGTATAACCGCCCGCCTGATGCCCGGATCGAGTTCAAGTAGGAGACATCATCAAGAAGTATAAACTTACGTCAGATGAAGTCGAAGAGTTCAAGGACGAGGCCTGTTTCGAGCCGGTCAGCAAGCCGGACAAGCTGTCTCGCGTGAACGGGACTCATCGCTGGTTCCTGTGTCAGGCCGTCTAGGAGATCCTATGGACCGCAAGGGTCTGTGCAACGAGGACTGCAATCGCTGTCCGATCATCGGCGACCCCAACAACCGGTTGCTCACGTTCATCCTCAACAAGGCCTTCAACAAGTTCGGCGACGAGTTCTACAAGATCGTGCAGGAGGCGTGTCCCAATCTGACCTGCTGCTTCGACTGCCGCACCGACGACTTCTGCCACATAGAAGACTGCGAGATCATGAAGAAGGTCGAGCAGTCCGACATCCAGAAGCCGGAGTTCGGAGCTGCGGAGGTCCGGAAGCTGGACGTGGACGCAGAAGACAAGGAGGCCACATGAAGATCCTGGTTTCTTACGGAGATCACGGGAGGTGCGGCGCGCACTTCAACTGGACCAACTTCCTGGAACCGGTCATCCTGTCCGCGTTCCAGTGCGACAACAAAAACTGCGGGTGCGACCGCGCCTTTTCTGGCATCTCGTCTCGCAAGGCGACGACTCGAGCGGTCGTCGTGGAAGTCCCGGTCGCTCTCCAGGAGCTGATCGACGCCTGTATCCGAAGCAATAACGCCGCTTATCCAGGCGTCTCCGACTCTGACTGGTCCACGAAGTCAGCAATCAAGTTGATTGATCTGGCTCGGGAACAGCCGGTGGGCACCGTCGTCGCCCTCAAGTTCGTCCGCCACCAGCCCAAGCTGATCCGCCTCGGCGAGACCACCTTCACCGACTAGGAGGCCACATGACCTACAAGATCCTCCAGGTCAAAGTCAAACGACCGGGCGATCAGGTCGAGGTCGAGATCGACTGGGTCAAGCAGGAAGGATACAGGCTCACCGTTAACGATCCGGAGGCTGGACCGCCCGACGTCCGTTATTACGCCAGGCTCTCATCGGCTCTGTGGGCAGCTGCCCCAATCATCAAGAAACTGGAGACATAGGAGGCCACATGAAGATCGCGTTCGCGGCGGTCGAGTACGACCCGGAAATCCACGAGCCGCAGACTCCCTTCTTCTACGAGGCTGATGTCTGGAACCGCTCTCTCCCGGTCAAGCAGATCGCCGAGAATCTCGCCAAGGCGATCCTGGACCAGGAGGAGCACGACCTGAAGGACGGAGGCGAAGAGAGTGGGGAGATCTCCATCGACCCGCGTTCTTCCTGGGGAGACATCGAGATCGATCTGGGTTCCGGCAATTCCCTGTTCCTGGCGTTCCCCAAGGGATACGAGGCCGTCAGGAAGGCCTTCAAGAAGCTGCCCAAGTCCAAGCTCACTCGGGAGTGGGGGATCGAGGACGGAGATCAGGAGGACGAATGAGCCGCCAGATGAAGTGGCAGATGTCTGCCGGGAAGATCCAATCAGAGCTTAAGTGGCTCGCCTCGGTCCCTCCGTCAGAAATCCCTGCCATCCGTCAGCCGGACCACGCGTTCTATGAGCGGTTCGACCGAATCTTCGGCATCCTCTACATGGCGCAGGACAAGAAGATCGATCCGGACCGGATCGCCAACGCGGTCTGCTGGAAGACCGAGGCTGGTCCGGGCCTGCTGGAGCTTACGGTCCGACCAAACTAGGAGGCCACATGAACGCCTGGATCATCGAGGATGGCGAGAGTTACCGCATCTTCGTGGACAAGACGGGAAAGATGACGCACGACGAGGTGCTGATCCGCGTGTCGGAGGTCTTGTTCCCCTTTGATTCCACATCCCGGTCTACGGATGCGCAGCTGCGCTCGATGCTCCGGACGCGGAAAACGCGGCGGCACTGGATCGTGGATGCATCAGCCACAAGGCTGCACACGGCAACGCGACCGTCTTGGGAGAAGAACGCCTCGGACGACACGGGCCTGTTCACGCTCGACGTCAGCACCGAAGCCGTGGTCCAGCTGAAATAGGAGGTGAAATGAAGACGCTGACCTTTACCGTCATGGGCTACCACGAGTTTGAGGAGCTGGTCAACAAGAACGTGCCAGAGGCGAAGGGGAAGTATGAGTACGCCGCATGTGAGGAATGCGGCAACGACATCGACAAGGCTTACGTGGGCGTGGACGGGAAGCTGGACCCGTACGATCGGAAGGAGCTGGCGAACGGAAACCTCCAGTACCGGTCCTGGCCGCTATTCAATCTGCTGGTCGAGAAGGGCATCCTCCAGCCCGGCAATTACCTGATCCGAGTTTCCTGGTAATGGACACCCCACTCATGCGCCGCTGTATGGCTTGTGGCCGATCCGTCCCCGAGGACAAGATCTGCAAGGCGCGGGAATGTCCGGCCATCAAGCTCTGCGAAGACTGCAACAGGCCGTCCAAGCGGATGCTCATCCTGGCCCGAGCCATGGGACACAAGATAGGAGGCGGGCGATGAAGATGACAGAAGCACAGAAGGCGGCGATGCTACGCCGGGACGAGGCCGTGACCTTGTACGGCGGCGAGAACTGCGGGTCCGCCTTCATCACGTACGGCAGGCGATGGAACAAGAAGGTCTATCTGGCGCGGATCTACGGCAAGATCTACGAGTTCTGCGAGAGCGGGACGATCTTCACCAGCGCCAAGAGGACCAAGCTTCCGGAATTCCGCCATCCGACCCACTGCAAATGCGGCGGTAAGCTACTGGCATCCTTCTCTATGTGCCGCCACCGGGAGATCACCGAGAAAGGGAAGCTGGGCCCATGGACGAACGGCGGGGAGATCGATCTGGACGGCTACGAGTGTGAGGAGTGCGGCGAGTTGCTGGATGCCTAGGAGGGAAGATGACCAAGGACGACCTGACCAAGGAAGTTGCCACGCTTCTTTCGAGGCGCGGCTTCCACGTGGATTATCACGAGGTCTCTGCCCTTTCCACCACTCTCGTCGTGCGGAAGGTGGAGACCCGCTCGTGCCCCACCAGCAGCCGCGGTCTCGTGGTCACCCAGGCCAGCGACTTTGAGATCACCATCAAGGAGGTCAAGTGATGGATTCCAGCAAAACGATCGAGCAGCTGGTCGCCGAGTGGAACGACTACTACGAGGGGATGGGAGAGGAGATGCGGCTCGAGGATCTGGCCCCCAAGGCCTACGAGGAGCAGGTCCTCGACGCGATCTTCGGCGTCTGCAAGTCCTGGTCAAAGGCTCTCGAGGTCTTCAACCACAAGGACAACAATGGCGGCTGGATGTACGGTGACGTTCCCAAGCGCCTCCGGGAGAACGCGAAGAAGGAGGGGAAGAAGTGAAGCGCAACCCCAACAAGATGGACCCGGAGTGCGTCAAGCTCTGCAACGCCATCAACAAGATTCCCGGCCTCCAGACGACAGAGTCCTGCTGCGGCCACGGGAAGGACGAGTTCAGGATCTGGTTCGAAGTCAAGAGCTTGAAGAAGCTGCCGATCCTGCTCTACTACTTGGTTCCCTGCCATGTGAGTTTCCGGTGGATCTGCAGGGTGAGGACCGACTGCGCCATGAGTCCGGTCCTTTTCGTCCTGGAGAGCGAGGACAAGGGCAAGGAAGCGTACAGGCAGGCCAACGTCATCGCCAACAAGATCCTCGCGTACCTGGACTGCGGGATCATGTGAATGCTTGACGTTCAATCCCTCCACATGCTACCATCCCCCGATGAGGAGGCGGAGGAAATCTATGCCCCTTGAACAGAGGCCGTACCAGAGCCGGATCGTCGGCAAGACGCTCCAGGCTTACGACCGCGGTCTCATATCGGTGCTCGTCGAGTCGGCCACGGGGAGCGGCAAAAGTGTCATCGGGTTAGAAGTTGCCCGCCAGATGCAGAAGCAGGGATTCAAGGTCGGCTGGGTTTCCCTGCGTCGCAATCTGCTCAAGCAGGTCGCTGGCATGAACGAGGAGTTCTTCGGCCTCAAGGACATCGAGTACATCTCGCTGTTCCAGAACGAAGTCCCGTCGTGCGACTTCCTCGTTCTTGACGAATGCCAACATAGTGCCTGCGGAACGTGCGTGAGCCTGCTGAACCGGATGAAGCCCAAGAAGTTCCTGGGCCTGTCAGCCACGCCCTTCCGGACCGACCGGATGCAGTTGTCTTTCCAGAAGGTCATCAAGGACGCGGGCATTCACGTGCTGATCCAGCAGGGCTACCTCGCGCCTTACCAGCACTTCGTCATGCCCGAGTACAACCCGGTGACGGTCTCCAACTTCTACCTGCGCGAGAAGGAGAAGTGGGGCAAGACGCTCGTGTTCTTCCTCTCGGTGGACGAGTGCTACCAGATGAAGAACCTCCTGTGGGAGAAGGGCGTCGCCTCCGAAGTGGTCACTGCCAACACGGACCGGGATGCGCAGCTCGAGATGTTCGAGAAGGGCGAGATCCCGGTGCTCATCAACGTGTTCATCCTGACGGAAGGCTTCGACTGCCCGTCGCTCAAGACCGTGTTCGTTCGTCCGTCTGGCCGCGGTCCTTCCATTCAGATGGGAGGCCGCGTCTTCCGCAAGCACCCGTCAAAGGAGTACGCCCAGATCGTCCAGTGCAAGCAGACGCGCTTCGCCTTCCCCCACAAGGTGAAGGCGCTGGCTGAGTGGGTCTGGGTGCAAGGATCAGAGGAAGGACAGTGGCGTAGCGTCGTGGGCAACGAGAACGTGGCGCTGGCCCAGGCGACGTCGCTTCGGATCATCGCCAATTCCGCGTCCGTGAAGCTGCCTCAGATGATCCAGAAGTCCCTGAGTTCTCGCCGTCGCCGCAACCGGGGAGAGTCCCTGGGTGGGTGGCTCAGCTCACAATAAGGAGAAGACATGTACGCCATCGGGCACGTCATCTACGGGATTCCGCTCACCAAGGAGATCGAGAAGGTCTGCAACAAGGTGCTCAACGTGGAAGCCGGTGAGCACGACGGAGGCTTCTTCAAGACGTTCTATTCGGGGAGCGGGGACACGACGCCCGGCTTCTGTGGCGTCGAGCTGGCCTCCTTCGACGAGAGCTCCAACTTCCTCTTGTCCAAGATCACCAAGACGCCGACAAAGGCAGAAAAGGCGAAGGCCATAGCCAAGATCGCGGCGCTTCCGAAGGAGATCAAGCGGATCATGCCCCCGATCGGTGCCTGGGTCGTTTGGAGCACATCCTAATCCTTGACAGGGGATTCCCCTTCCGTATTTAATACCGGTGGCTCCAGTTAGGAGGGCCGATCAGAGAGATCTGTGCGCGTGTCGTTTTTCGTGGCCCGACCACGTGGGGCGCAAAAGCAGGGCAACCTGCCAGCACCGTCCACGCAGGTCAGGAGACACAAGATGAGCGTGAAGGCACCTCTCAACGCCGCTCCCGGTGTGAAGTTCGAGACCGTCGCAACCAACGTCGGTGACATGACGGTGGTCGCTCCTCCCCGCGTGGCCTCGCTCTCCCAGCTCCAGCTCGGGAGCCGCCGCATCCTGGAGGGTTCGACCATCACGGTGGACGGCAAGTCGTACGGGACCAGCCAGCGGTTCTGGTCGTCGCTGTGCGCCCGGTTCGGGATCAGCCCGAACATCTTCAACCTGTTCGACCACAAGGAGGTCTTCGACCGGATCAGCGAGAAGCGCAGCGGCCTGATCGCTTCGGGCGGGGATGGCGTCCGCATCCTCACCGAGGTCAAGGGTCCTGACGTCCGCTTCCTGGGTCTCACCGGCCCGAACAAGCCCTACGTGGACTACTACGGGCTGATGAACATCCTGGGCGAGCACGAGGCGATCGAGGCGGAGTACTCCGACGGCGAGGTCACCAGCAAGCACAAGCTCTCCAGCGCGGGAGACCTGGAGATCGCCGGCGAGAAGTACGAGCCCCGGTTCTGCCTCAAGACGCCGATCGACGGCTACGGCAATCCCTCGATCTACCTGGAGCTGATGCGCCTGGTGTGCTCCAACGGTGCGACCGTCCTCTCGTCCGCCTTCCGCACGGAGATCCCTCTGGGGAAGGACAACAAGGGGGACGTGTCGGACGCGCTGGTCCGCATGATCCAGACCTACTCCAACGACGAGGGCTTCGCCGCCGTGGCCGAGCGGATCAACAACGCGGCCAAGTCGTGGGCCTCCATCCGTGAGGCTCGCTCTCTCTATCAGGTGCTCAACCGGTCCTGTCCGTTCGCGACCTCCTCGACGAATCCGGAAGCGAAGGTGCCGGAGTCGAAGGACCAGCGCGACTCGAACATGCGCATCCACGCACGGTTCGGCGGGATCGTCGGCGACCTCGTGAAGGTGTACGGCCTTTCCCAGGTGGAAGGGCTCAGCGACCGCAGGGCGTCCACCCTCCCGGTCCAGACCACGGTCAATGACCTGATCAACTTCGCGACCGAGATCGCGACGCACCAGATCAAGGACCCCAAGGCGCGGACCGACCTCCAGACGTGGGTGGGCTCGATGCTCTGCCGGGAGTTCGATCTCGAGGGCAGCCAGGAGCAGTGCAAGGAGTTCAAGGACTTCTTCATCGCCCGGACTGGCCAGGTCGTCGAGAAGGCCAAGACGAAGCTCAAGAACAAGGACGTCCTGTCGGGTGACGGGAGCTCCGTCCTCAACAACTAGGCCCGATCCTTCCCTGCCGCCTGCCCATAAAGCAGGCGGCAGGGTGTCGGAGGGAAACCCATGTCGAACACGCCGTCCGCTGCGCCGACGCAGGTCATCATCTTTCACAAGGAAGTGGAACCGGGGAAGTTCGACGCCCTCATCGCCGACAGCCAGCGTTCGCTTCCCGTCGAGGACGGCTGGCTGCCTCCCCTGAACCACGAGCCCGGACAGAAGAGCGTCACCATGGCGGAGCTCCAGGCGTTCGGTGACGAGCTCAAGCACGACCACGTCAAGGTCGTCTTCCAGCGCGTCCTGGGATGGAACTAGCTTCCGGGCTGATCAGCCCGGAAGCTGATCAGTCAGGAGGTGCCTATGGCCTTTTTCATCCGACACGCATCCACCAACACATTCTATGGCCAGATCAGAGGAAAGCCGCCGCTGAACTGGCCCGTCGACATAGAGCAGGCGCGGCCCTACGACAGCAGGATTTCCGCGCAAAGCGCTGTCGTCCAACTGGCGTGCACCTTCGCTGGCGACCGACCCAGGGAGATGGACTTTGCGCTGGACATAATCAGCCTCCAGGGAGTCAGCCAGGGCACGAAGGTGGTGCGTCGCGCCAAGTACAAGGAAGCCTACAAGAAGTGGGAGACGCTTCGCGACGCATGGGTGGAGGAATTCACCGTCGTCGACGTGGGAATCGCCGCTGCCGTGAAACTGGTGAAGCTCTCCTCTGAGATGCGCCAGACCATCATCAGGAAGATCGCGGAAGACAAGCTGGCCAAGTCGCCCAACGCCATTGGCAGCATGGGCAGCAGGATTCTCAGCATCGAGGACTTCTAGGAGAGCGAACGTGACGCACTGGAAGACGAAAGACGTCGTCGAATTGCTAAAGCCTCTAGCCGCCAAGGTCGAAGTCTCGGAACCGGGAGGGGACGTCGACACGGAGAACCTGATATTGACCGCGAAGGGGGCCAAGCGGGACAACCATCTGTGGGTCTGCGGGTTCCGGACTGCCGATCGTGATCCGGTCAAGGACCCGGCCGACACGGATGTCGAGAACGTCGAAGTCAAGGACGGACAGGACTCGCGGGGAGGCCTCAACACCGACGACGAGGCGACCTGCGTCATGTATGGGAGGGTCTGCTCAACGCTGCGGAAGAAGGGATTCTCGGTCGTTCCAACACTCGACGATTACTTCTAGGAGACACCGACACCATGGAACACTTACTCGACATCCTTCTGGGCGTCGTGCTAGGCGTCGTACTGATCCAGCTGGAGAAAGAGTGGCACTGGTACAAGCGCATGTGCAAGCTGGGGAGGAAGACCATGGGCAAGTTCAAGGTGCTCTACGAGGTCCGCCTCGAGGACGACGACTCGGTCCTCGAGAAGGGCGCGGTGGTCGTGGAGGCAGATCGCGACGGCGCGTTCCCGCAGGCCTGCAAAGAGGTCATCACCAGTCTCAAGAAACGGGACCGCGACGTCGTCTATGTCGCCTGCGTCGCGGTTCAGGAGGCCAAATGAAGAAGGCCTGGCAAAAGAGATGCCTAGAGTGCGGACACCAGATCTTCAAGCTCTGGGCGTCTCACGAAGAGTGGGCTTGCATGTGTCCGTGCCACAAGGTCGGCTGGGAACTGCACAGGCTCGATAAGACCAAGGACAACACGAAGGCCGAGATGTTGCGGTCGATCGAGCGCCACTTCAACAGGGCTGAGTGCGAGCTCCAGGCAACCTACGCGAAAAAGCTCAAGGCGCTTGATCGGTGGTATATCAAGGCACGTCGCAGGCTAGTGGCCCAGATGGCCATTTCCAAGAGGAAAGTCAGGAACCTGAAATGAAACCCATCGAAACCAGCTACGATCCCCGGACGCCGCCCGAAGTCGTGAGGATCCTTGAAAACTGCAGAGTCTGGCCGCACGCTCGTCGCATCCGTGTCCGGTACGGCCACACCAAGAAGGCCGGGCTTGACTGGCTGGAGGAGCATGATGTCGAAGGGACCGTCGGACGGAGCATGGGGCCGGTCAAGGTTCCGCTGATGATCCACAATTCCAAGTCGACAGGCGGTCAAGCCATCATGGACGAGTGCATCGTCAGGATCATCGATACCAAGACGCACAAGGTCCTGTACTCGCACCCGAAGTACCGGCACCCGAAGTTCACCATCCGAGTCAGCGGCCGTTCGGAGATGCCCGCTGTCGTCATGGCCGACGGGGAATTGCACGCGTCGTTCCCCAACCGGCGGGCTGCTGAGGCCTGGGTCAAGAAGATGAGCCTATGACCGAGCAGAAGCAGGCAAGCTGTTTCAACTGCGGCCGGAAGCTCAAGATCAACGCCGATGGATACTATGCCTGCAAGCGGTGCGGATTTTGGCGTGAGGCCGACAAAGCACCCAAGGAGGTCATATGCCTGAAATCACTGCGTGGCCCGCGGTCGAGCACGCCAACTGGCCCAGCTGGACGCAACCTCAGCTGACGGCCTGCCATTCCAAGGATGGCAGCCTGCTGGTCCAGTACGAGGGACAGAAATGGGCCCTCTACTGGGAAGGCAACCTTTACGCCGGGACCTTCTACCCGTTGCTGGACAGAGACAACTGTGCGGTCTCCGCCACCGAGTGGGCGGAAGAGCAGATCAAGACCATGAAGGCCCACCCTGCTGCAGGCAGCATGCTGTGGAACGCCCAGCACAAGAAGCTGGTCGACCGGCCCGGAGCCAAGACGCCCGGCGATCTGGACAAGAAGCCGGAGGCTTCGTGCTCCCACGAGGCCACTTCGAGCTTGCATCCCCTGGATGCGTCCGGTGCGATCAATACCAAGGATTTCCCGCAGGAGGAAAACCTTCCCGCTGCGGAGCTTCCCCGCAAGAAGCGGAAGCTCTTCACCAAGAAGGACGAGCGGGACGCCGAAATCTAGGAGGTTCCCATGCTTCGCCGATTTGACGTCTTCGCGGTGTACAACTTCGTCAAGAACGTCAGCAAGGGGATGCCCGTCTCGCGCGCCAAGGGCGACGCCCTCTGGCTGGCCAAGCACGTCGCCGGCGGTAGGCGTTTGAAGGTGGGAGGGGGAGCCCTGGAGAACAAGCCCTCCCCTGCCGTCGAGGCGGCCAAGCACTGCGCGTGCAAGAAGGCCGCGCCAAAGGGTGAGATGATCCCGGGCCTCTTCGCATGGAAGGAGCTCTCCGGCATCCCGCAAACGGACGCGATGTACGACCGGGAGATCATCAGGCGGCTGGGACAGAAGTTCTACGAGGAGACGTTCCTGCCCCGGATTCAGGATGCCATCGCCAAGAAGCAGAAGTACGAGGAGATCCGGGATTCGCTGCGGGAGGAGCTCGAGCCGACGGCCACGCTTCAGAACTATCAGGCCTTCCTGGCATCTGAAGACGCTCCGGTCTCGCTCAAGATCAGGGTCGACGGGGAGGAGGCATGACCCCATTTGTGATTCAGAAGCACCTGGCCAAGAAGGCCGGGCTGCATTACGACTTCCGCTTCGTCGAGGGCGAGGTGGCTCCGTCTTGGGCGATCCCCAAGGGCTTCTCTGCCAAGAGCAAGAAATCCCGCCTGGCCATCCAGACCGAAGACCATCCCGTCTCCTGGATGGGATTCGAGGGAGAGATCGCAGCGGGCTACGGGGCGGGGACCGTAGAGATCTGGGAGAAGGGCGAGCTAGAGATCGAGGAGCGGACGCCGGATCTGGTCCGCTTCCGCGTCGATTCGGGGAAGGTTGCTGGTCAGTGGACGCTCAAGCGGGCCAGCATCGCATCCGGCAGCCGCTGGGTCATCCAGCCTTACGTTCCTCCGTCCGGGGCGACCGTCGAGAGCGTGCTCCCGCGGTCCGGGATCATAGCCGCGCTGGTGGAGACGGCGGAGCGGCTGAAGATCGCAGGGGAGAACCAGTACAAGGCCGTGGCCTACAAGAACGCGGCCAAGGCGATCGAGGAGCTCGACAGTTTCGAGCAGTACGACGGCAACATGCTGCTTCAGGTCTCCGGCATCGGGGAAGGGATCGCCAAGGCGATCGGCGAGCTGCGGGCGACCGGGACCACGACGCTGCTCGAGGAGCTGCGCGGGAAGACCCAGCTCAAGAAGAGGTTCCCGCACGCCGAGGCAATGTCCGTGGCGACCGCCATCGTGGAGGCCCTGCGCAAGCAGTTCCCCGACGCACGGATCGATGTGGCCGGGTCGCTTCGACGCGGCAGGGATCCGAAGGACATCGACATCCTGATCGCCGGGGACGACGGCGAGGTGGCTTATTCCCGGTTCTGTCGGACGCTCGGTAAGAACCTGGACCTCGGGGAGAAGGCTACGTCGATCGTGAAGGAGGGCATCCAGGTCGACCTGCGGATCGTCCCGAAGGTGGCCTACGGAGCGGGGCTGCTCTTCTTTACGGGAAGCGCCGAGTTCAACATCAAGTGCCGGGTCAAGGCCAAGACGATGGGGCTTCATCTCACGCGCTACGGCCTCACGGATGTCGCGGGCAACATAATTGCCAGGGACAGCGAAAAGCAGATTCTGGACGCGCTGGGTATCTCATGGTTGGAACCGAAAGACAGGTAAGAGGGTGGCTAATTCTTAGGGGAATAAGATGGACGTCAACACGACGATCATCTACATCGCCTTGATCGCTTCTGGCACGATCATCTGCCTGAAGATCATGGACCTCTGCTTCCAACTCCTGGTCCTGCGGCTGACTGCGGGCAAGCCTCCCACGACGAATAAGGAGGGCTAAATGACCGAGAATAGCAAGAACATCACGGACGAAGCGATCGTCAAAGCCGCCAAGCGGCTTCACGAGGATGAGGGCGCACTGGAGGTCGATGAGGCATCCGCGCCCCTGCCGACCGCCCGGGTCTCTCGCAGCAGTGAGGGCGCTTATGTGCTGGCCTGGGTCTGGGTCCCATACGACTCCGTAGCCAAGTAGGAGGCTTCATGACCGAGAAAGTGGACGAGACGGAAGCTCTGCGCCGTCATCTGGTCGGCGAGATCAATTCCCATCCCACCGAGAGGGAGACGCTGGAAGCGCAGTACGGACAGGTGTGGAACACGGAGGAGCTGACCCGCGACTTCAACGTGCTCGGATTCCTGGCCCCGTTCGCTCGCGTCGTCCGCAAGGCCGACGGGAAGAGTGGACTCGTGAGCTTCCAGCACAGGCCCCGCTATTACTTCTGTTTCGAGGAGACATAATCAGGAGGACATAGCCTCGGTGGCGGACGCGCATTGGTTCCTCTTGGCACGGCCCATCGTTGCCGTTGCGTGGTGGAGAAACTCGGTCCATACCAGATGCGTTTCGTTGTCTGATCAACAGCGGATCGCATGACGAGTTATCCAGCGCGGGTCTGCCCTTAGGAGGACGCCCGGTGGCCTCCAGCTCTGGACACTTCCCCCGTACCACGCTGGGCGGCAAGTCCCAGCCAGAGTAATGGGATCGGACACAAGCAGGTGAAAACAGTAGATGGTCTCTCCTCAAAGAGAGTGAGAGTTCAGCCGGGTGCAAATCCTGGTATGTGATTGGGCCTAGCAGGGGCGTGTCGAGATCCGCGCATGGCGGAGCTTTACTCGACCCGCACGCCGCTGGGAATGATCACACCGCCTGCACCGTGGACAAGCCAAAAGCGGCTAGGCTACAAGGAACCGTTCAAGCGAGCCGTCGTCCGTCGCCGAGGACTCTTTAATTCTTCCCTCCTAATTCCCCCTTTCTGGTACAATACGACATGAGCAAGGAGGCAATGTGATGAAAAACAGCGCCAGAAAGCGGTTCGGCCAGGTGCTCCATGAGATCAGGAAGCATAGGGGCATGACGCTCGAGCGACTTGCTGAGCGATCTGGAACGTGCAAGGGATACCTGTCTGGCATCGAGAACGGGAAATGCAATCCCCCGTTCGCCAAGATGACGATCCTCCTCTGCAAGGTGCTGGAGATGAGCCCGGACGGACTCCTTCTTCTGTCTGAGGTCGCCAAGGCTCCGATCGAGGTCCAGCGTGTCTCGGCATATACAGGCTTCAATGAGCGCGCCCTGCTGGAGACCGAATTCCACCTCAAGGATGCGCTGAGCAGAGAGCTCTAGGAGAAGCCAGATGCAGATGATCGACGGCATTCCGGTCTGGGGCGTCCCGCAGGACAACGCGGTGGAGCAGATGCGGACGTGCAAGCGCACGGCTGCCCGCGTGGCTCTTATGGCCGACCATCATCTCGGCTACGCCGTGCCTATCGGCGGCGTCGTCGCCTACCACGGGCGCATCAGCCCGTCCGGGGTCGGGTACGACATCGCCTGCGGGAACAAGGCTGTTCTTACCGACGCCCCCGTGGCGGAAGTGCGGAAGAACATCGCCAAGATTATGGACGACATCTGGCACAGCCTTTCCTTCGGCATCGGCCGGAAGAACAAGGAAGAGGTCGAGCATCCGCTCTTTAACAGTCCAGCCTGGGACGTCGGAGCCGTCAGTACCCTAAAGGTCCTGGCCCGCGAACAGCTCGGCACGATCGGCTCGGGGAATCACTTCGTGGACCTCTTCGAGGACGAGGCGGGGCGCGTCTGGATCGGCGTCCACTTCGGCTCACGGGGCCTGGGCCACAAGATCGCCACCTACTTCATCAAGGCAGGCGGCGGCAAGGACGGCGTCAACGTCGAGCCTGTCACCTTCGATGCCGAGTCCGCGCTTGGCAAGGACTATCTTGTCTGCATGAGCCTCGCCGGCCGCTACGCTTACGCCGGCCGGGATTGGGTCTGCGGCAAGGTGGCTGCGCTCCTTGGTGCCAACATCATCGATGAGGTCCACAACCACCATAACTTCAGCTGGCTGGAGACGCACGACGGCGCACCGCTTTGGGTAGTGCGCAAGGGCGCGACGCCTGCGTTCCCTGGCCAGAGGAGCTTCATCGGTGGCAGCATGGGGGACGGCTCCGTCATCGTGGAAGGCGTAGACTCCGACGAGAGCAAGGTCGCCCTCTACTCCACCGTCCACGGCGCGGGCCGCGTCATGGGTCGCAACGAGGCTGCGGGCAAGCGCAAGAAGTGGGGACAGCCCCGCGTGGGCGGGAAGATCTCCAAGGAGATGATGACGGAGTGGGTGAAGAGGGAGAACGTGGAGCTCCGCGGGGCCGGGACCGACGAGTCGCCCCACTGCTACAAGCGGCTGTCCGAGGTCCTCGCTCACCATGAGGCTTCGATCCGCATCCTGCACAAGCTCTCGCCGATCGGCGTAGCGATGGCAGGCGAGGACGAAGAGGACCCCTACAAGGACTGACATGAAGAAATTCAAGCCCGGCGACGTCGTCTGGTTCACCAAGTCCATGCGCAAGGTGCGGATCATCGAGCGCCTCAAGGACAAGTACTACGGACAGGCGATGTTCACGGTCGAGCGCATCGACAACGGGAAGCAAATGACCGCAACCGAGAACGGGCTGGAGAAGCCGTAATCAAGGAACCAGACATGCCCAAGCGGTGCCTGATCTGCAAGAGGCGGAAGCCTGCACCGGACCGTGGTGGCGGGCTAATGTGCCACAAGTGCCACGCCAGAAGTCAGCGGACGATCAAGACCATTCGAGCAGCTTTCGGCTTCGGGCCTTTGTCAGCGCTCCTGAAGAAGGGCTCAAAGGGGCGGAAGAACCTGGAAGAGATCGAGGCGGCTAAGAAGCTCAAGTGGGAGCTGGACCATCCCTGGGACGAGAAGCGCTTCCAGAAGAAGGTGCAGCAATTCATCCAAAGGCGGCTTGGTAGAAAGGACAAGCGATGAGCAAGCCCGAATGGGAGGGCGATCTTTCCGGCGACGGCGGGACGGCCATCTGCAGGGCCACGCACAAGGGCAAGCCGGTGACCGCGTACATCTGCACCTACATCGGCGGTTGCGACTACGGGTACGACGCCTGGCTCCTGGAGGGTCATGTGGCCAATCCGGCGAAGTCGAAGGCCAAGAAGATCTGGGAGACGTCTGCGAACGTCGATGGTGAGGCCGAGGACGAGGGGGAAGAGCAGGAGCAGGACGACATCGACGAGATCTTTCAGAGTTCCCCCGAATCCGCCTGGCGGGCGATCGGCGGACCCGAACTGAAGTAGGAGGTCAGTAATGAACTTCAAGGACGTCAAGGCATCCGATGAACCGGGGAGCAGCATTAGCCTGGTTAAGCTCACCGGCAAGAAGGTCAAGGACGTCGTGGGTCACCTGACCACGGAATTTGGCGATCCCACATTTCAACTCTCCAAGATCGTGCTCGAGGACGGGTCGGTTATCCACTGCGAGGGCGAGCACGACATGCCGTATCTTACCGGCATCCCTGGCGTGAGCGACGAAGATCTTGAGAGCCTGAATAACGAGGCGCGCAAAGCCTTCAACGAGCATTACGGCATCAAGGACGAGGAGACCGAATGAAGCCAGGCAAGGCAGAAGCTTTCGCCAAGGCGCGGGCTCTCCAGAAGCGAATGCGCGGCGGACCCTGGAGAATCAGCGTATGGTATAATCACGGCGGATGGTGCTACGCGCTTCGTATGGGCTCGTTGAACCTCTACCCCACAGACTCCGGCAAATACTTCGACGGCAAATACTTCTGTCTCATGAATGATACCCACGGCGACAGCGGAGGGCTCCCTGCCTTTACGGAGGATTACACGTACAGGGACCCGAACAAGGCCGTCGCGAAGCAGATCAAGGTGGCTCGGCAGTACGTGAACAAGCTGGACAAGGTCGTCCGGTTCGTCGAGGATCGCGTCATGATGCATTTCAGGGGGAAACATTGAGCAATCCCAATGCGAATTGTCTCAAGGCCAAGAAGTGTCCCAAATGTGGGAGTTATGGACCGTTCAACATCTGCGTCAAAACAGTCGTCAAGATGTCCGACTCCGGAGACCGCGGGTTCAGTGAGCTAGACTACGGGCCGACGAGTACGGCAGGTTGCTGTACTTGCGGGTACTCCGGAATCTGGAAGAGCTTCGACGATCCGGAGGTCAAGTCATGAAAGAGAAGATCGACCCCAAGTCGCTACCGCTTGCTGCCCGCATCACAAACGGCAAGAATCTGTTCCTGAACCAGGACGCCAAGATGAGTGGGGCTACCTACGGGGTGCTTTCCACCTTCTGGCGGATCGAAGGGCTTCCGGGCCTTTATTCCTGCCAGAGCAGGCCATTGAATGGCGTGGCATTCGTCGTGGCCGCCTATGATCAGTGCCCTGGCCCCGGCCAGAAGTCCAAGCTCTCCTGGAGCAAGTTCGTCCGCGAGACGGCCGTCGAGAAGGTCCTGGGGCTCTCCGTGAAGTGATTGACAGGAATTATTCCCTCCTGTTTTACTAGGGGTTCGGCACCTCTCAAGGAGACAGTCATGGAAGACCAGGTCATCAAGGATTCCAGCAACGTCCGGCTCGGTCGGATCCACCAGGGCAGCGACGGTCGCCAGCAGCTGATCGACCGGGGCGGCACGGTCAGGGGCACGTACGACGCGAAGACGGACCTGACCCGGGACCGCGGCGGGAAGATCGTCGGCCGGAGCGGGAACCAGCTCACGAGGCTCCTCTGAAAACAATCCGCAGGGAAGAACTCGACTCGACGGCCACCAGAGCGGGATTCAGAATCCAGGCGGAGTGCGGTGGATACCGCATCATGAAAGATGGTCGCGACGTGTTCCCGAACGCCGGGATATGTCCGGTCGCATCGAAGCGCGAATGCATGATCTTTCTGCTGGGGTGGCTGGAGTGCAACGAGCGACGGGCCGGTTAACGAGGGAGGAGGAAAAGCGTGATACCCAAGACCATGACACAGCAAAGGCACGTAGTCAGGAACGCCCTGGCTTCCGTCCGTGCAAATCTGGCGACCGCCATCGCGAAGCTCACGATCTATGACGTAGTCGGTGCCCAGAACCGTGAAGTCCCCATCCCCGACATTTTCCGCGAGGTGGACGAGGCCTGGGCGGAGCTAAACAAGCTCCACCAGGACTTCGATGAGGGAAAGATCCGACTTGGATAGGAGGCTGCTATGCCGACCTTCGGAGACCCAGGCAACAGACGCGTAGTTCAGGACGTAGATCCTGCGGAGATGCGCTACGCCTGGTTCTCCAAGAAGATGTGCGTGGCGGATTGCGGCGAGGTCGCCCTCTACGAGATGGAGGACGGCAAGGTCGCGGAGATCACGTGCGTCAGCTGTACCGCAGAACACGGATGCGGACAGGACGACATGCAGTTCGTCGGCAAGACGACGACGTCTGGCTACCGGGGCAGAAAGCTGGCTATGTCCGTGGCTGACACGCCCTACTTCTCGGTCCCGTTCCTAAAGGCGATTAAGCTGAGATTTCTAGACGAGATGAATGTTAAGATCATCTACCACTATCATGACATCCCAAAGCCCAGTATGGAGAGGTGCTCATCGAATGAAACAGCTCACCCTGCGCGCGAAGCTCAGTCAAGGCAACCTCTGCGAGAAGCGGGACGTCTTCAAGCTTCCGTGTCAGGAGGCCCTCGCCTGGGCGATTGAGCTCATCGAGAAATATGCGCCCAAGGCTGAATGGGGCAAGTGCATCGAGGCTCAAGCCGAGGACTGGTCGCTCAAGTGGGTCATGTCCTACGGCGACTGGACGCTGGTCCAGGACAAGAAGACCGGCAACGTCGAAGCCAGCGCTACACAGAAAGAACCGGGCCCTGCCAGCCCTGATTACCAAGCCTTCGTCATCGAAGCCGCATAAGCTGGGGATTGGAGGAGTGATGAAGATCAAGCTGCCGAAGCAGGAAAAGGATGGGTCCGTCAAGCTGACCAAACAGACAACCGATTGGCTCAAAGCCAAGTTCGTTGAGCACCATCGCGCCATCGACGCAGCAGAGACGGGCAGGGCCATCAGCCAGAAGGATTACGCCATCAGCCAGAAGGATTACCTGCAAGCCCAGCTGATCGAGGACGAACTGGGCCGGCGCGGCATCCAGGTGGAGATCATAGAGCGGAAGATCTGGGATTACAAGTTCACCGCCAAGGGGAAGAAGACATGGGAGAGCTGGCCGTAATCCGTGACGGCTAAAGCAGCCTGGGTGGCGGGGGTGCGACGTTCGGGCGGCCGGTCCGGTCAATGACCTTGTAACCCTTGTCCAGCATCTGCTGGATGACCGTGGCCGCGTCCGTCGCATTCGGGTCCAGCAGGGTCGCCGCTTTCCCGTTCGGGCACAAGGCCGCCATCCGCAACCTCTCCTTGGCGACGGGATTCAAGCGGACGTCTGCCGTCTTCTTCTGCTGTGCAGGCGCCTTGTCCATCACCGACGCAATACGAGCTACGTCATCTTCTGCCGTTTGAGGCAGGGGATCCTGTGCTGACCGGCAGACTTGCGCCTGGACAAAGAAGGCCGCTGACTTCGCCTGCGGCCATGGAGCGTTTCCACTCATAAGCTATCTTTGGTGAATCATGAAACTTTCCCACCTTCGCGTCCTTTCTGTCGACTGGGACTGGACGTTTCCGTCGACTGACGAGTACGACTGGGGGCACTCGGAAGACAAAGCCTTCTTCTACGACATGCTCTGGGCTACCCGTGCTGGTAGCGTAGGGATGACCAACAAGAAGCGGGCCATCGACCACGTCCTCCCCGAGGAGCGGTTGAACGGCTTCTGGAAGCGGACGCTGGATGGCCATCCGATGTTCCTGGCCATCGTTGACAGCCACAAGGGCCTCTATGAGTGGCTCAAGGCGAACAAGGCCACCCAAGCCGACGTCGTCAATTTCGATGCCCATCACGACTTCGGATATGGGCGGTCCAAGCAGCTCGACTGCGGGAACTGGGCAAGGCTCGGGATGGATGAAGGCCTGATCCAGTCATATCGCGTGATCTATCCTCCCTGGCGGGAAGAGAACCCGGAGGATGATCCCAGGCCGAAGGTGCCGAAATCGTGCAGATTCGAGCTTTCCACGGAGCTCCCGCCCAAGGACGCCTATGACATCGTCTTCATCTGCCGGTCGTCCTGCTGGACGCCCAGCTGGTGCGACGACAAGTGGCTCGCCTTCATTTCGTATTTCAAGCAGTGGCCGTGGCTTTGGGATGCCAAGTGCTTTGCGCCCTTCGTCCTGAAGGAACGGAAATGCAACATGGCGGAGGCCCTGAAGCAGGCAGAGGATTGGGGCAAGATGCTGGCCCAGATGATGGCCAACAAGGCGCGGAACGCGGACTACGAGAAGCTGAAGGCAGCTTTCTAGGGAGGCCGCATGCCGACTTTTGGCGATCTGGGAGGCAGGAACCTAGAAGGCAGACCCATCGAGTTAGAGCCGGGTGGACCTCCTGCCATCAGGATTGCCGGTACCCTGGTCCCGCTGGACAAGGATATGCCCGCCTTCGAGACGCGTCGGGATGTCACCATCGTCTCGATGCCAAATTTTGAAAACCTCTCACATGCCAAATTCCACGTTATCGTGAATTCGACCGTCGTCATCATATGCAAGAGTGCAGAGCAGGCAAACAAAGTGGCTGAACAGGCGATGCAGACAGCGAGCCCACTCCCGTTTGTGAAAGGAATTCCGACATGAGGAACCGAGTAGAGCTCGACAGCCGTAACGGCACGACGCTCTTTGCGAGCAGGCGCGACATCGCGTGCCAGAGCATCGACGACGACCTGGACAAGGTAGATGACGCTCTGATGGAGCTTGACGTGGCCGGCTTCCTGGCTAAGCCCGCACCCAAAATGTCCCAGAGGGCTGCGATCGGCCGCCTGATCTGGGCCTGGCACAAAGCCGCGCCGCGCCACGACGAGCACGACCTGCGCGACCCCAAGGTCGGCAAGAAGGTCGTCAAACAGGCTCGCAAGTTCCTGTCTGACCGGCTGCCGGAGCTGGATAGCGCGAAGGAGGCCGTCGAGGACGCGCTCAACTGCTAGTCGCGCAAAGGTATCTTATGCTGCTCAAGGCCCTCTACCTAATGGAAGTCCACGACACCAAGACCTTCCGCGTCATCAAAGGCGCAGGCAAGCATCCCGTCGGCGTGGTCAGGCATAACGACGGCTCCGCCACGGTTTCCTACGTCGCGCCGGCAACCTTAGGTCTGGGCGGCGAGAAGCGGCATGTCATCTCCGGAGAGTGGCAGCCCGAAGGCTCGCCCGCAGCGCTCCCCGCAGGGAAACACAAGCTCGTCAAGATCGCTGGTGCCGAGAAGCTGGGTCCACATCACTACGGCGGCCGGGATATGTGGATGAGTAGAAGGCTTGGCCATGCGGCCAAAGAGGTTTACGCAGACGCGCCAAAGCCTTCGGACGACGAAGCGGCCGACATCGAGCTCGCCAAGCAGTACGCGAAGGAGCACCCAGTTCCGATGCACCTAGAACCTGAACCGGAAGAGAAGCCGGCACCCATTCAGCTTCCGCATCCGACGCCACAAGTAAAGCAGCAGGTCTAAATTCTTCCCACCAAGTATTTCAATCTGGTACAATCTTGTAGGTGGGCAGAATACCCAAACAGGAGGAGAGATGAGCGAGCCGAAGGCGAAGACGAAGGCGTGGTCGTCCGATGCGAACAAGAACGCGGAGCGGAAATCGGCCGCCGAGGCTCATGGTTTCGGTGTCCTCTCGCCCGCGGAGAGGGCGGCGCCCCCCGTTGCGGATCAGAGCGCGAAGCGGAAGTCAGCCACCGAGGCCGAGGCCAAGACCGCGCTGCTGACGCCCCTGGCGCAGATCGAGAAGCGCACGCTGGCGACCGGCGCGGGCCAGCCCTGCAAGAAATGCAAGAAGCCTCTGCCCTGCGACATTGTCCGGGTGGAGAAGGGACAAGTCCTCAAAGTGGAAGGGATCCCCTTCGTCGTCGGCGTGAGGGCCGACTTCGAGATGTGTTGCCGGTGTGGCAACTTCTTCTTCCACAAGCCGTAGTAATCTTCCACAAGCCGTAGTAAGGGTAGAAATGAAAATCGAAGACGTCAAAGTCGGGATGGCCGTCAAGGTCATCGTGGGCGCGAGCAAGGAACCTCGCATTGGTGAGGTCATGAAGGTCGACGTGAGTCTCCGGTATCCCGTAGAGGTCTTGCTCAACGGATATCGTCACTGGATGCCAGTGGGCTTCGACGAGATCGAGCCCGTTGAGAAGATAGGAGGCTGAATATGGGGTCCTGGGGATGCGGAATGCAGGCGAACGACACGGCACTCGACTTTATTAGTCCGCTTGAGAACAGGTCGCTGAAGACGTTCAAGGCGGGTCTCGCTCTCGCGCGCATCTTCCGCAACGCGGAACTATGCGGCTCCCATGACAAGAACTGGGCCGTGTTGGGAATCGCCGACTGGATCTTGGACCGCGTGCCCGCCAAGAACCTCATGGCCGTCAGGCCGATCATCGACAGGGCACTCAGGGGGGAGCGTACGGAAGGAAAGCTCAAGGGATGGAGGAATCCGCAGGAGCGGAAGGACGCGCTGTCTCGCTTTCAGGCGAGGCTCGACGGCATAGATGATCTTGTCCCAGATCCAGTCCTGCCGCTTCTTCTCCGGGAGGTGCCGGATGTACTCGTGGACGATCTGATCGCGCCAGGGGTTCTGCGCCGGCCGCAACCAGGACAACACAGAAAACATGGGGCGGGAAATATTCTACTGTGCCAAGAAGATCGACAAGGACAAGCTGATGGGAGACAATGCGGGTCTGCTCGTGCGGATCTGCATGGGGGTGAAAAATGGCCGACCCGCAAGTCGTGAAAAGGGAAATGCCGCTAATCCTGGTCGTCGACGTGATCAGCGGAAGAGCGCTCAATGTCTTTCCCGCTGAAGAGGTCACGTGCAAGAGAACAATCGACGAGGCAGGTGAAGCCTCACTGGAAAGGAACATGGACATCCCAGCCTGCGCCTTCGATGCCGCCGAGAAGCACCTGAAGGAGACAGGACACGAGACGGTCGTAGCCCTGACCGTGAGGAGATTCAAGTGAGGGATTGGCCATGGAAGTGACCGTGATATGCCCACGGTGCGGTAGGCGTTGCAGGGTTAGAGTCGACAAATCGCCAGAATCGCCGGAACAGGTACCGCCGGTCCCGCCGCACCGGCCAGTAGCAGACACCCGGCCCGGAGTGTCTCTAAGGGCCTTGAAGAAAACGCGCTGCACATAAACAAGCAAACATGAGCCCTGCAGTCGTCGAGATCATAGGAATAGCCATTATTATTGTCTTTGGTCTTCTGGATGGCTGGGGCATTTTTATGCTTACCAAGGAAGCAATTGGCAGCCGGGAACCGAAACCAAAGCAACCGCTCGGGGGCACCGTCCGCAAACTGGAACCATAACATGCCAAAAACCGATCGGGACGGACACATCGATCCTGAGCTGGTCCGCATGAAGCTGGAGGACCAGCTCCAGATCATTGCAGCCCATTTGGACCTGGAAGGTTTCGCATACATCAAGATCACGCGCACAGCTGCACAGGACTGCTTTGCCAAATGCGTCCCGGCGACCGGACCAGCGAAGTTCTCAAGCTGGAAGGCATGGACCTCAAAGCTCAGAAGGCTGCCTTCTGGGACAAGCCCGCTTGCGTCAAGTGGGCAAAGGAAATTGCGACATGATGAAGTTCCTGCTGGGGATCGGCGGGCTCTTCGCAATCGTCTTCATCGTCATGGTGATCATGGTCTGGCGGAGGAAGAAGACGCGTAAGCTAGCACCCACGCACCCCTGCCACTGCTGCGGTGCCGAAGGCTGGTGGAATACGCGAATTCTCGGCCTTGAGGCCCTTCGCATCTGCACGCTGTGCGAGGCCTCGCTATCGTTCAAGATGACGGGATTGACGATCCGAGAGATCTGCTGTACGCATCACGGGAAGGTCCTGCATCAGGTAAAGCTTGAAGGAGGCGCGTAATGCCAAGCGTTAAGATACCATATACCGCCTCCGTCATCATCGGCATGGTCGCGATCTTCGTGATCTTTATTCTTGGTGGAATTTTAGAGTATCTGCGGCCCCTGCGGCCCGAGTCTGCTCGAGTCCAGCAGGTTGTTACAGATCAGAATCTGGTCGTCCGGCCGTCAGCGACCGTCCGACTGCCGCCGGGCCAGAAGCTAGTCCAGTACGAACTCACATACAAGTCTACGAACCACGGAATTCCTGATCCTGGACTGTCCTATCTTACGCGCGACATGCGGCCCGGTGAAGCCCCTGAGACTTACAAGCTCGTGCGCCTCCAGAATTATCCGATCCGGAACCAGCTCTATCCGCCGCCTGCTGTTAAAGACGTAATTATCATCGAAGAGCAAGCTCCTATCCGCGCCGAGAGCACCACGCCAGATCCTACCAGGAAGTAGCCGGATCGTATCCGTAGCCTACGCATCCAGGCTTAGTCTATCCTGATGTAGCCTTTCCCACTTCAGTCTTGTGGGATGGAGACGTACCACCTCCGGCCAGGAGGGAAAAGTATCTCGAAATAAGGCTCCGTATTGCACACGCGAAAATAAAATAGAGAATCCCTTATAGTAACTAAAGAATGGCCGACGCGCGATTCATCTTTGTCTGGCCCACGATCCGCCCCCAGATGATGCGGGAGACGCATCGGTGCTGGATACATAATTCCAGCAAGAAGTACCCCATTACCACGCATATCGCGGTCAACACGCCTATCCAGAGGGCAGAGCTCAATGACTTCCAGGACGTGATCATCGTCGGAACGAACAAACCTGGCCCCGTACACGCCGCCTTCTGCATCACACAGGCCCTGGAGTGTCCAGACAACCCGATCGTCTTGCTCATCTCCGACGACTTTTATCCACCGGAGGGTTGGGACGAATGGCTGGTCAGCATGTTCCAGTCTTTTGATGGCGGGCTCATGGTTGCGGACATTCTCCGCCTGGAATCAGACCCCGGAATCATCGCGCTCCCCGTCATGTCCTACAACTGCCTCAAGAAGCTCAACAAAGCAATCTACCACCCTGCTTACCATTGGCAGTACTCGGATGCGGAACTCTACCAGAACCTCATAGCCCTACAACTCCTCAAGATCACGGCTGGACCCAAATTTATTCATAAGCACCCTTCGCACGGTTTACGGCCACAGGATCAGTACGACGCCGTCGGTATTGCTCTCATGGACCGGGATCTCATGACGTTCCAGGCCAGAATGAAACTCCCCATAAGCGAGAGACTCAAATGCCCCGGTTTTCCATCATAATGCCCACGTTCCAGCGCAAGCATATCATAGGCGACACCATATGCCACATCCATAATCAGACGTTTGCGGACTGGGAACTCATCCTGGTCGACAACTTTGGTAGCGACTACCATGAGGCCGTAAAGCCTTATCCCAGAATCAAGTACTTCGTCTACAACGAGAAGCGCGGCGCTAGCCATGCCCGAAACTTCGGCGTCCAGCACATAAAAGGTGAGCTGACCTGCTTCTTCGACGATGACGACGTGATGCACCCCAAGTACCTCGAGATGTTCAACGCAATCTTTCAGAATCCAGGCATCATGATGGCACACTGCGGGATGCAGACGGGTGCAGAGACGAACTTCTCATTCGCGACGCCTGAGGTCATGGTCCGCAGTCAATTCGTGACTCCCACCTGGCTCCCTTGCAATTGCCACGACCAGATGTACTTCGACAAGATCGCAGTCGCGAACAGGTGGCGGGAAGGGAACCAGATCACTACGCTCAATGCGGTCCTGGTAACGGCACGCAGCAACCCCCAGGGCGGCCTGCGATGCGCGGGGGCTGCATTCTAATGGCAAGGGACGCGTACATCCTCTGGCCCACGATCCGACCAAACTGGTGCGCCAATGCACTGAAACGGGCGCCTGGCTCCTGGCTAAACCTGGCAGACCAGCCCCAAAACGTCGTCGTCAAGATAGCCGTAAACGTCGACGTGCAGAAGGCAGAAGTTCTCTCCATGCTGGTCGGCGTGCCGAACGTCGAGGTCCTAGTCGTCGGGAACACGCGATCGGGTGCGACGTATCCGACTTCCATCCTAGCAAAATCCTTCCAGGCTAAGCCGGAGGACATCGTCATCCTCGCTTCTGACGACTTCAGGCCGATCAAGTCGTGGAACACCTGGATGGCTAAGCACTTTGATGGATTCGACGGCTGCCTGCTGGTCAACGACGGCTACCAGACGGAACCGAGCGTGACCCTCCCCATCATGACATATAACTGCCTGTTAAGGCTGAACCGGATCATTTACCATCCTGCCTACCACCACATGTTCTCGGACACAGAGCTCTATGACGTCCTGGCAGAGCTCGGCCTCTTGAAGAACCTGAGAAGGCTGGACCAGCCGACGTTCGAGCACGTCCATTGGGCTGCCAATAAGCGTCCGGCAGACGGCTTTGACGAACGGACAAAGGCCCTTGCGGACGTGGATAGAGGTACATATTATAGGCGGCGCGGACTTCCCCTTGCAGAAAAGCTCAAATGATGAAGTTCTTCAACATCGACATGCACGTCTCCGTCATCGAGGACCTTTCCAGGACCCTCCAAAGCCTGGGGCATCAGGTCGTCTCTGTCAATATGTCCGGCCATAGCTGGGTCCTGGGGAGGACGCCGGCGGCTGGGTTCGGCCCCGTCAACACGCAGACCTGGCGGGATGTATCGGCGGATCAGTTCTATAATGCCTGCAAGGACCAGCTTGCCAGCTTTGATGGCTTCATCGTTACCTACCCACCATCTCTTGCCCAGATCTACGAGCGCTTCAACAAGCCCATCATCGTATACATGCCGATCCGGTACGAGTATCCCTACCATGATAATCCGGCTGGCTGGCAGCGCCTGAATGCCTTCTACCAGAGGATGCATGCGGCCGGGAAGCTTCTGGTCGTCTCCAATAGCGTTTATGACCAGGAATACTTCCACTATTTTACGGGGATCAGGCCGCTGTACATCCCCAGCATGTGCGATTACTGCGGGGTGACCTGGAAGCCGGAACGCGCAGGCAATCTCATTATGGACTGCAGAGGCCCGGGGGCCGTGGCAGAATGCGCTGCGGCAACGGGGGCTGTGCCAGTCCGGTCAGCCTACGGAAAGTATCAGTGGTCGGATCTCGTGAAGCATCCGGGCATGATACACATCCCTTACAACTGTTCCCTCATGTCGTTCTTTGAGCACTATTCGATGAACGTGCCGCTGTACGTGCCGACCCCAGATTTCCTGCTCGATCTAGCCCTGAGACATGGCGTCCTGACGGAGCTCACGTGGAACGGATACTTCAAGCTCGGACCTGGCTCCCGCATCAAGGGCGTCAGGCAGGACTTGCCAGACCCGAACGACTACTCGAATCTCAAGGGCATCAGGACCTGGATGAAGTATTATGACTATTATCAGCTCCCTCACGTCCAGCAGTTCTCATCGTTTGCGGATCTGAAGAGCAAATTTGAGACCGTGGATCGTCAGACCATAAGCCGACAGATGGCAGAATTTAATGCGCTCAGAAAGATTACCATCAGAGGTTCCTGGGCTGAGGCCTTAAAGACCATAGGTGGATAAAATGAGCAAGGACTTCAAGGTAGCTTGGCAGGCGCCCATCAGCGAGCAGGATTGGAAAGGTTTCCTGGCTTATTCGTTCGAAGAGCCAGATAGGACCCTCGCCTACGAGAAGATAAAGCAGTGGATCAATAAAAGTCCGCGGTTTAGCCCCTTGTCCCTTGCGGAGGCCGGGTTTGGTCAGTGTCGGGACTTCGAAGCCTTCTTCAAAGAGAAGCATGACGATGGGATTATAGAGTATCACGGGTTTGACGTTACGAAACAGTTTGTGGATTACGCGATCAAGACTTACCCTGGATATGACTTCAAGACCGAGGATTTCTTCGCCAATGATCATCCACAGTTTGAGATAACTTACGTGCGAGGAGTCCTAGAGCACCAGGCAGCCGACAAGTGTTATGAAGCCTTCGAGAACTTACTCAAGCGCACGAAGCTCCTGTCGGTCGTGTCCTGGTTCCTTACTCCTGGTGACGAGTATCTACGCTGGATACCGACAGACGGGCTTGCCCACGCAGGGGCCTTCGCAAGTACCCTCAGCTCGGCTAAGCTTGCGGAGATCATCCGGCGACAGGGCTTCACGCTCGAGCCGACGTCAATCGGCGGGAAGCTCACGAACTACGTCGTCTACTTCATGACGAGGAACAGATGACCATCGAGATCTGTCCAAATGGCGTCATGTGCACGACTCCAGGTGCCGTGGGCTGGATCGGCCAGCTCTATAACGCGGATCGGACCTGCCTGTACGAGACAGTGCTGGAATCCAAACCAAAGGTCATCTTCGAAGTCGGGACTTGGCTGGGCGGCGGAAGCACCTTCTTCCTGGCTAAGGGTCTCCAGAAGAACGGTTCCGGCGAGCTCCATACGTCAGAAACCGATGCGGCCATGCACGGGCAGGCAGTCAAGAATTATCAACGGGAATTTCCGGAGTTGCTCCCCCTTGTCAAGTTCTATCTGGGTAACAGCCTCCAGGTCTTCCCTCCAGTACTAGCTGGCAAGTCTGTGGATATCGTGTTCCTGGACGGAGCGGAGAACGCGGAAGAATCCGTAGCGGAACTCACCATGTTCGAGCCCTTCTTACATCCTGGGTCCATCTTCATGGCCCATGACTGGAACACGGAGAAGATGCGGTTGCTCCGGCCCATCATAGAAAATTCCAAGGACTGGAAGATCATCAAGGTCATTAATCCTCCGGAGAGCGTGGGCTTCGTTAAGGCAGTCCGCCTATGACAGTGCCCAGAAGCCTCTATGACGAGGCGTACTACAAGACGAACTGCGAGGGCTGGGAGCTTCCGCCTGGCCAGCTCAGCAAGCGCCTAAAGTCCTATGAAGGCTGGGTGGATAAGGAGCTTGATAAGGCTCCGGGCCAGACCGTCATAGATCTGGGATTCGGACGCGGTGAGATTTCGATCGTCCTATCTCGGCATCCGAACGTCAAGAAGGTCCTCGCCATAGATTACAGCCTGGCAGCCGGCCACTTCCTTCTATCACTTATGCGAGACGCAAAGGCGGTACTGGACAAGATCGACGTCATTATCACTGACGCAAGCCAGTTTCTTCGTCTTCTGAAAGATACCGAGATCAATCATATTGTCGCCTTCGACGTCATAGAGCATTTAATGCCCAACGACATCGTGACGATCTTCAAACACGCGGCGAGGTTAATCCCGAAGGGCGGCAAGATCTTCGCCATCACGCCAGTCACCCAGGCGCCGCCAAATGAACGCCACGTCTGGCTGGCCCGCAAGCCCGATGACCTGAAGCAATTCTGTCCAGACTTCGATTTCAAGTGCCTGGGTCACACCGGGAGCGGAGAGGATCATAAGTTCGAGTTCACGAAATTGTAGGGGTACCTATGGTTTGCATCCCTAGAATATGGAAGATTATGGGGGGTTCTGCTGCGGACGTCAAAATACACCCAACAGCAGCTTTAGCCGATGTTCTCATAAACGTTTCTTCTGGCTACGTTCAAATTGATGCCTATGCTTCTATTGCTCATAACACCATGTTGTTGACTGGCGCGCATGATTACGAACAGTTTGGGGCGGCTAGACAATTAGCCATAAAGAAGAACAGAAACATCATCATCGAGGAAGGCGTTTGGATTGCTAGTGGATGCATCATCGTTGGACCTTGCCGTATCGGAAAGCATTCCGTTGTAGGTGCTGGCTCAGTGATCACAAAGGATGTGCCGCCATTTGTTGTCGTTGTGGGGAATCCTGCCAAGATCATCAAACTCATAAAAGCAAGGCCTGTTTTATGACCCGGCGTGGATTTCTATGGTTGATGGCTTTGCTTTCCCTAAAGCCGAACAGTATGGAAGTAATCTCTGGATCAGTAATCCTATGGACACCGGATTACTTAACTATTGTTGATCTGACAGGAGACGATTAGATATGGATACATACCCCATAAACTGGCGGGATCTAATGATAATGCTTACGTATCGATGTAATCTCTCATGTGGAAATTGTATAGCCGGCTGCGGCAGATTCACACGTGGCGGCGCAGACGACATGTCGTTGGAACAAATAGAGAAGCTTTTTCAGCAGACAAAAGACAATAGTTGGAAATGGAACAAGATATGGCTATGCGGCGGAGAGTGTACTCTCCACCCACAGTTTCTTGAGATCCTAAACCTATTTAGAAAATACCAGCCTGCTTTGGGGCACCAAATCCTCATAGCAACAAACGGGGTAAACAACCTGGCGATGCAGAAGGCCATCATGAACCTTGGAAATTGGGGTACATGCGGCGTGGACGGGACGCACCTTAGGGTCAAGACTGATTTGATAGTGAATTCTAACAAAAGTGCTGGCGTACCTGCGCTAAAAACGATGTACGTTGCGCCCATGGACGTCCCTGAGCTCGCCAATAAAGATTTTTCGGCTGGATGCCCCATACTAACCGAATGCCCAGTCGTGTTGAATAAATACGGCTATTATATATGCGTGGGCCTCCAAACGGTTGATAGAATTCTAGGATTAGACGCTGGCATCAAGGATCTCAAAGAGTTTATACAAGGCGATAAAGCAAAAGCACAACTTCAACAATTTTGTAAATATTGTGGGGAATACAAGTTTTACACCAAGTTACCATTCTCCGAATCAAGACAATGGCTTATGTCGCCGACTTGGGTAGAGCTCAAGAAGAAGTACGACACTGCGCCTCCAGCCCTGACATTATTCTAAATCCATGATATCCTATACGGTTAAGTGGTGGGAACTCAGCGTCATGCTCACCTACAGGTGCAACCTTGCCTGTGGGAACTGTCTTGCCGGCGTCAGCAAGTTCACGTACGACGACTGCAACATGACCTTGGAACAGCTTGATAGGATCCTCAACCAGTTCGTTACGGAGAAATGGGAGCTCAAGCGGATATTCTTGACTGGCGGCGAACCGACCCTACACCCGCGCCTCGTAGAAGCCATCAAACTAGTCCAGGGATACAAAAGCAGGATAGGCTTTCAGATTTGTATGCAATCCAACGGCATCCGAGTCGACCCGGCTCTCCAGCAAGCCATCTTCGCTACTGGAAACTGGAGAGTCTGCAATTGCGGGCCACTGGACATGACTGACCCGGCATTCGATTACGTCATAGATTCCGAGAAGTATAAGGCGATCCCGGCACATAAGACGATGTATATAGCGCCCGTGGACGTGCCGGAACTCGCAGGTCGCGATTTCTCAGAAGGGTGTGGCATCATTCGGGACTGCCCGATTTGCGTCAACAAGTACGGCTTTTACGTCTGCCCGCCGGCGGCTACGATCGACAAGGTGCTAGGCCTGGACCTTGGCGTTAAGAACCTTCAAGATTTCAAGGCCAGGAAGGACATCCAACTTCAAAATTTCTGCAAATACTGCGGCGAGTATAAGTTCTACACAGGCCTGCCATTTAAGGAGTCTACGGAGTGGCTCCTGTCGCCGACCTGGATAGAGCTTAAGAAGAAATATGACGCGGCACCCTCTGTCTTGACGCCATTCTAATGGACACGCCAAAAGATTGCTTCATAAAGGCCTGGGGCATCGGCTACGTCGAGCAGTGGCCGTATACGATGCCCGTAAGCGACTTCATAAAGACGACCGTTACGCCGTTCTGCAACAAGCAACACGTCGCCTTGGAAGTCGGATGCGGTCGTGGTGTCTGGACTCAGAACTGCTTAAGTCCGAACTTCAAGAAGGTCATCTGTCTGGATGTAATACCTAAATCTGACTGGATTGCCCAACTCCCGAACGTTGAGTATATTGAGCTCCCGGACAGGAATTTCTCCTGCCTAGGTGTGGCGGATAACAGCGTCGATTTCGTGTGGAGCTTCGGGTGCTTCTGTCATTTGACAATGGATGCGGTGCGTGAATATTTGAAGAGTCTGTTTAGGGTTACGAAGAGAGGCGCCAATCTGGTATGCATGTTCGGCAACTGGCAGAAGCATCCTAATCTCATCCAAGTGGATAAAGGGGCAGTCTTTCCTCCGGATCAGTGTCCCTGGTTCTACCAGGACCTCGAACTGGTCAAGCAAGCCATACTTGACGCCGGATTCATGGACTTCGTAGACCTGGTCCCGGAAGTCAGGGACACCATCGTACACTTCAAGAAGCCGCCCTCCGGAGTCATCCTAATTTAGTCCGCAGTAAAATATACAGCATGCCAGAAGCAAGGCCACCCGCGGATTGGTTCAAGGTCTACGCCTACGAGCTCCAGAAGACCGAGATTCCCTTTGGCAATACGACCATCGGCCGAGACGTCCGCATAAAGAACCTGAGCGAAAAGGACATAGAGGGCATCGACGACGGCAATGTAGAACAGTTCGTGCGGAAGGTAGCTAATCTGATCATGATGGAATTCGCGCGCAGGGAAATTAAGGCTTCCGACGACGTAGAGCTATCCGAAGACGCCAATGGCATCTGGTTGGTACGCATCAGTTGGCCGGTGAAGCTCGGCCTGAAGGAATGGAGAATCTTCGTTCCGCTCGGCAAGAACGCCATCAGGAAGCCAGACGCACCTAGCAAGGCCAGGCAGGCATACGACGCTGATATGGCGCAAGAGCAGATGAAAGCCGCCCACTGGTACCACATTCAGAACAAGAGAACCTATCCGGGGTGCGACCTGTGCAAGGAGCAAGGTAAAGAGGAGAAGGGGAAGCAGAAACTCTTCGGCAAGACTATCGACCCGTTCGAAGACAAGTTGGACGGCGCTTTCGGCCTTCCCTGACACGCCCTGACACCCTCGTTGCCCTCCACGCGCATTTCAGATACTATCAGATAATCGAGGCCTCGGGACCCTCCGAACTACCTCCGGACACGCCCTCTAAGCCTTCGGATCAGCTCCTTGGATTCAGAGATAAGGCGGGAAGCCTCAAGGAACGCCTTGCTTTCACCAACGCCCTTGGATGGGGCGCTTAGGAAGCCAGGAAGCGCCTTGGCAGGGACTTCGGCACCACCGGCATCCGGTACGTCAACCCCACTATCATCAGACGCGTCAAGTTCATCAGGATCTCCTCCCCTCAATTCCTCATCTTCCGCCCGCTTCAACGCATCGCCCATCTTGGCGAGTTTCTGGGCGTGTTTCTCTTCGGCGGATTTTGACTTCCACCTGCTTTCTTCTTCTCCCGCTTCCCATTCTTTTCGTTCTGCGGCATAGTCCTTCTTGGCCAGATCGCGGGCAGCTTGGACGCTCGCGGGATCTCCAGGATCCTTAGCCACGTAGACCATGGTCCAGGCAAACTCTTCCGGAAGGTCAAGACCGCCTTCAACAGACGCCATGTCGCCCTTTGTCTTCTTGCCAACCTCGAGGGCGCGCCTGAGGAGGTGGAGCGCTTCGTTCCTCTCCTCCTCGGACATTTTGGACTTGCCAGCATCCCATCTCGCGCGCAGCCTTTCCGCGGCCTCCTCACCAGCCTGAAGGATCTTCCGTTCGTCGTCCGACAGCCTGTATGGCGCCTGGGCTGCCTTGGTTTCAGTCTTACCGCTTCTAGCAGAGTGCCGGATGCCGATCCGGATGACGTTGGGCTCTGGCTCTCGTGGCGTTTTTGTTGGACCCTGCCAGACCTTTCCAGGCAGTCCCTTATCTAGGATGATCTCGCCATCGTCGATACCAAGCGTATGGGAGACTTGCAAGGCAACGAGCTGGACGATCTTCTTCGGATTGTCCTTATGTGTGGTGAAGATCTTCTCCGGGATTGGCACCGCATTCGCTTGGACCGCCTTTCTTGATTTCGATCCCGATAGCTTGGGATCCGACTCTTCGCCGGCATCCCAGACGACTTCCTGGACGTGGCCGCCCACCTTCTGCTGCCAGTACCAGGCGTTGGTCATCCCCTGCGCTTGCACGTATGTCGACGTAGAGACGCCGGGGATGTCCTTCTTGCCTGCGTCGCGGTCAATGAGTTTCCGAGCTTCCTGATCAGAAAGCTTGCCGAAGTTGATGTAGAGCTGGACCGTTTCCGTCTTTCTGGCCGCGGCTAACCCGCTGTCTTCGCCCGGCAGCTCGTCAGTCGGCGTCTTCTTGGAGACGGCATGCCTTCCGACTGTCTCAGCGCGACCTTTGGGCTGCAAGGCCTGTGGGGCAGTCCTCTTTCTGCCACTGGATTCTGGCCTCTTCATGGCCAGGACGTTGGGGTCGTCGAAGTCGATCCACGAATAAGGGACGTCCACGCGCCAGATGCCATATCCACCCTTACCCGGGGCACCGCTTTCGTCCTTCGCGCTTATCTCCCGTGCTTGCTTCTTGATCTCTTCCTTGGAGATGTCCGGCGTAACCTCGTGTCGCTTTCCGACGAGGAGCTTCATGGCAACGTCTGCCATGACTTCTTTGGGGTCCTTAAAGGCTAGGGACCCGCTTACTTTCTTCAGAGGCTCTCCGAGATCCATGCCGGTCGTCGAGTCGTTGCTGACCATCTTGCCGTCGTAATAGACGTAGACCTGAAGGGCCGATGCTTCACCTGGGGCAAGCCTGTCCCGGATTATGGCGTAAGGGTCGATCTTCGCCTTCGCCTCCGGGCTCAGTTCTTTCCTGGGCTGGGCGAGGCATACATAAGCCCGGAGCGTCCTGGCCCTGCCGTCCTGCGTGAACGGTATCGAGACGCGATAGACGGCGCCGGTGAGATCCTTGGCGAACTTGTCGCCTTCAAGCGGCTTCCCCTCTCTCTCCTCGCGCCTGCGAGCCTCCGCCCCTTCCCTGCCGTAGTCAATAGTCCGGACGGCGCGGCTGGCGATCTCCTCCGGCTTTGCGTCGATGGAAAACCGGGACCCCGGCTCCGTAGTCTTAACCGGCTTCCCCGCTTCCGTCTTCGCCCTGACGTCGCCAGGTATGAGCGACTTATCGGTTCCCACGCCGTCGATGATCTCTGCGACGATGTCCCTTATGGCTTGTGTGTGGATCTTATCGCGATGGCTCGTAGCATAACTGCGATTATTCTGGTTGCCTTGGTCGTCGATTGCGAAGACTCTCACTGGGTCGGAACCTAAGCCTGGATCGGAACCTAAGCCTCTCCCGCCCAGGCTTTGCGTCAGCTTGTCAAAATCTGCATTAGCCTTTGCAAGATCCTCTGCTTCCTTGGAGCCTGGCGCATATTCTCCAGTCTTCGTCAGGGTCACCTGCGGCATAGTGTGCTTGATGGCCTTCTTCCGAAGCTCCTCCCAGTTTATGGCTTGGACGTAGTTCTTGATCCTGTCGTCAGCCTTGAGCTTCTCTTCCAGCCTCTTTACGAAGTCGCCGAACTTCTTTTCTAAGGTGTCCCCGGACATGAGTTGTACGATGATCGCGCCGATTTCGTCCTCCTGCTTGCCAAGCTCGTCCCTGAGCCGGTTGATGTCGTCGATTACGACCTGACTAATCAGAGTCCTTATGTCTGGCAGTTTCTCAATGATGCTGATCGCCTTGGCATCCCAGTCTGGCAGTTCTTCCTTCACTAGCTTCTTGACCGTATCCTGATATTTCTGAAGCTCGCCTTCGAACTTCTTGACCCTCTCCGTGTCGCCGCTAACTCTTGCTTTCGTGATTTCATTCGAAATGGCATCATATGTCACGCCAGCGAAGAAATGTACGGTAGCCTTCTTTTGGGCAGTCGAGACGGCATCCGAATAGTCTTTTATCGCCTTCTCCAGGGGCATTTTGCCGATCCTGGCGTTTTCCTGGAATTGCTGCCAGAGGAGCTCTCGCCAGGCGAGAAGCCATGCTTGCGCAAGGTTCTGTTCACCTTGACCAGTTTTCTGACTCTCCGGCTTTATGACTTCCGGAGTCGGTACGTCTTTTATGCTCGTCGTAAGCTGGTCTGCTTCTAGAATGGAAGCAATGGCTTCTGGGGAAGGCCACAGGTTATCGGACATGTCTTGGCTCATTCCCCACCCCTCCACCACCGCCACAAAAACAGCGCTATCGCTATAAATACTAGCGCCCCAATCGCCCCTATTTGCTGGCCTATGCTCATCTTATAGTAGATTTGCACGATCAAATCTATGACAGAACACGAGGGACCCATGGCAGAAAAAATGCCCACCCCGGAAGAGATCGCAGCTCAGATAGAGACTGAGCCAGAAACCCAGGGACAGGGTGACTGGCGCGGGCCTGACTGGCAGTACTCGAAGGACGAGGACGGGAGTCCGTTCGCGACGCTGGCCTTTCAGGGTCTGGATGGAAGCAGGCGCACGCTCAAGATCGGCATGAAAGTGGACGAGCAGGAAGGAAAGATCGGCATCAAGAAGTTCGTCCAGATCGTCCTCCCGAACGGCAAGATAAAGACGCAGGAGATGATAGACCGCTTCGACATGCTCGCCATCAAGAAGGCATTCAGGGTCCAGGACATAGACAACAGGGATGAGAAGCACATCCTGGACTTCCTGATGGATCCGAACATCGCCCGCAACGTGTGGAAGAAGCTCGTCGACCAGAGTATGGAATAGAGTATTTCACGTCCATGCGCATCCTGCTCGTTGACCGCACGCTTACAGGTCAGCCGCACGCCAATTGGAAGGAAGGGTGGGAGCTTCTCTATGCATTCGAAAACCTAGGCCATACTGCCGCCATAGCAGGCCCTGGTTGCCCGTTTCCACCCAAGGACATTCTTCTATTAGCCCCCGGCTTCGACTTAATCATAGCGACAGAGAACTATCCGGATAAGGACTGGGCCGGCTTCGACTGGTGGAACGACTGGAAGTACGTTAAGACGCCTAAGGTCTTCTGGGCGATCGACACCCACCTGACGGACTGCGGCATCGCCCACAACTACGTCGATCTCACCCAGAGAGGCAATTTCGACTGGGTAGCTTGCAACAACCCCAAGGATACCAGCAAGTTCAAGAACTCGTTCTGGCTGCCCTATGCCGCTTCTCGCAAGCATCATGGCGTAGACCTGGAGACCGAGAGGATCGACCCTATCATCCTAGCTGGAAGCCTGACGCCGGACAGGGTGCCTTACGTCAACAGATATAGGATGAAGCACGTCGTGGCTTATGGCCCCGACTACGTGAGGGCCATGCAGTCGGCCAAGATCTGCTTTAACAAGACCAAGAGCTACGACATCAATGCCAAATACTTCGAGATCCTAGGCTGCGGGGCATTCATGCTGGCGAACTGGAATGACGACCTGCGCGCGCTCATCAACCTGCCAGAACTGGACGAGATGCTCTGGAAGAACGATGCGGACCTGGATGCCAAGATCGAATTCTACCTGCGTCATTTCGTCGAGCGGGAGTTCATTGCAAGCAAGGTAAGACACCACATCCTGACGAACCATGCCTGGGAGAACAGGGCGGAGCTCATTCTGAAGTGTTGCGGATACGCCGGCGGCGCCACAGATGGGTGGGGGGACCCGGCGCCGCCAGCTACTGGGGGAAAGACTATTGAAGCGTCTCGTAGACCTTGAGCAACTTCTGATATATCTTTGGGTCGGCATCCACGAAGCTCAAGTCCATCAGCGGCGCATCCGACAGGTTGCGCCCGCCGTAGATGCTGAAGTGCTTTCCGTCCTCGAGCTTGAACAAGATGAGCTTCGCGTGCGAGATGCCTAGGATCTGAAACGTGAACTTGGGCCAGCGCTTGTCCATCTGGTCCAGCCGATCATCCCACTTCTCCTCCTTCTTGTGCATGCAACATTCTACGTTATCCTGGAGCTTGCATTTGCCAAAAAGAGGCTTGCCAATCTTGATCTCGACCTTGACATCGAGACCGTGGAGATAATCGAAAAGCTCACCCACGCTGCTGTGCCAGTCCTTCTTGCCCCAGTCATTCGTGAACCGCCCGTCCTGAAGTACGCCCGCCCAGAGGTTGTAGGTGGCGATGCGGATCTCGGCCTTCGGGCGGGCCAAGGTCTTGATAATCTTGAAGTATTCCTCGAGCGACGTAATAATCTTCATGTTATCCCTTTATGAGTTTGTCGCCTCTGCCGCCGCCGCCGCGTTCCAACGATGGATTAGGAAACACGTCCGCGATAGCCAGCTTCAAGCTGTCAATCGCGAGGTTCTCAGTTCTGCCGTAACCAGTCTTGTCCAATTTGGGGCACTCGGCCTTCCAAATCTCAGGCGGAAGATCCTTGAGCTCCTCCTTGTCTTGTTGGTCTATCTTGGTCGCCCTCGTAAGAAAGACCTCCAGCCTAAAATCGATCTTCATGCGTTTCGTATAACTCATCTTGGCCTCTGATAAGTGGAGCCGAAGAACGTCGTCGGCGGCTTCTTCCTGATCCAGGCGACGAACTTCTGGACCCGCGGATCAGCCATTAGTCTATCTACCGTGAAATACTGGGCGGCAAGTTCCTTCTCCGTGAAGATGACATGGACCGCCCTATGACAGTCGCGGCAGAAGTTCTTCGTGGTGCCGATGTTCTCCTTGGCTTCCGCAGGCATCTTGTTCCGCCTGCGGCATTTCGGTACGACGTGGTGTCGCGTGGTGGGTGCGGGGCGACCGCAAAGGGAGCAGGGCTTCATGCTGTCCTCTGCCTCTTGACTGCATTGACTGTCCAATGTTCGTCCGTGGTGACGTGACCTGCACGGACCCACTTGGCGACGAGCTTGTCCCAGTCGGCATCCCGTATGGTCCCGCTGTACCGAATGACGAATCCCTCGCGCTCCGGCCCATAAGCTGGCGGATAATTGAGCGTGTTCTGAAGTCCGTCCATCGTGTCGCGCGGCGCGAGAAGCTGGCCCTGCCAGATAATAGGCACCATCGGAATGCCGATCTGCTCAGCAACTTCTTTGCAGCGAGGCACATCCAACCAGGTGCCGGGCTCGAGCTGGCTCGACCAGGACGCCACCTCTGATCGTACGCCTATCAGAAAGAGAGGCGGATTGGGCAGCTTCTTGTAGACCAGGGAATGCACCGCCCAACACCATTCGGCAAAGACGGTGAACCCCTCTGGTATGCAGTGTCTGATGGAGACATGGAGCGCCTTGAGTGCATTGAAAGACGAATGAGTCGGCGGATGGGCGTGTGTCCGTGCGAAGACGGCATCACGCGTGAGCGCTACGTTACTGCCGTCCATCTTCTCACTGATGGTACAGGCTATTGGGGAGTCGAGGAAGAAGAACGAATCCCCGACCAGGTCGTCCTTCGAGACGCCGGGGCTCCATGGTAAGTGGCGGATCCGCGGGAACTTGTCGTTCGGCGGGAGTCTTGTATTCATTCTGGAGCTTCCCCGACTTTAATGTGCCCTGAGAAGTAATCCTCAGCAGCCAGCAGCATGCGTGCCCATTTCAGGTATTGAGCGCGTGTCCTCGGATCGATGAAGAACTGCTTATAGTCTCCGGGCTTATAGGCGCTCACATTGAACAGGTGAGTGTCCGGCACCGCAACAGAAGTGGGGATCAGCTCGCCATCATTATATCGCCCAAACGCCTGCCGCTCGCGCATCCACCTGAACACGGCGAGACGCTTCTTGGGGAACCAGTAAGCCACCTTAGCCACATAGCCAGGACCCGGATTCCCCGGGGGCTTATACCACGCCGCGGACACGTGCGGGTTCTTATACCGCCAGTTATTCTCCTGCCTATTCTGTTCCCTCTCCACTTCCTTATTCAGCCAATAGCCATGCTGGCCGACGACGATCGAGCCTTCCTTTAAGGTCTTATTGCACTCGAGACGATAGGCCTCGAAGTCCGGAGCGTCTCCATAATGCAGGGTGTTGGATCCGTCATAAACGAGCTCGACGGCAGCAGCGAAGCCACCCGGCGACCATAGCTGGACGGGCGGGTGCGGATGCAGGACCTCAGAACGGTCGAACAGGCCCTGGACGATGACGGCGATCCGGTTGTACTGCTTGATCCGTTTGGCTACCTCCGCGCTCATCTCATCGAAATAGACGCTCGTCTTGTCAAAGGGCTCAAAGTCTCTGGTCTTATCGCTCCACTCGTGAAACGGATTCTCTATCCAGCTCTTACCAGGATTTACTTTCCTCCACTCCTTCTCCTTGACGACCCTTTCCTTTTCCCTCACGACGAGGTCTTCGAACTCCCTCTTGGGGATGATTTCATTGACCCGGCTGCAAAACATCTTCGCCATCATGGGCTCGGAAAGATTGAGCTCGTGCTGGCCGGGGAAGATCAGATTGCCGAATTCCAGGTCGCAGTTCATCCGGTAGAGCCGCTCGCCATTCCGGATGTAAAGGAACGTCAGCTTGTCAAGCTCCTTCAGATCGAAGATGATCATGGCCTGGGCAAGGCTTCCATCATAATCGCGTTCCTTCTCGTCGCGGCGCACGCGGAAGGCGACGATGGACCTGGGGAACGGTAGGACACGGTCGCGGTTGCCGGGCTTGGCCAGCCAGGCATCGAATTTCTTGATATTGCTGAATTCCATGCCGCCGTGCTTGTAATCCAGCAGGCACTCCTCGTCCATGTAGAGGAGGCGCTGGAGGATGTGAAGCCTATCCGTGCTGTCTGCCGGCTTCCCGTCCGAGACCTGCTTGACGTCCTCGGTCAGTCCGGCATAGAGCGAGACGTTGAAGATGCGGTCGTCGATCTGGCCCAGGCGCTCTTCCAGCTCTTCGGACGCCGCCTCCATGGGAAGCGCCTGGGCCTGCATCCAAGTGGCCAGTTTCTCGTTGGCCTCCTTCACTTCCTCGAACAGCGCGGGGAGATCCTTCTCCTTGGCCTCGATAAGCTTCTTCTTGTACTGGTTCACGTCCTCTGAGGCCGCGATGACGGAGAGAGCCTTGCTCGTTTCCTGGGGCTGGGCATTGTGTCCGAGCTTGGGGAGTTCCGTAAGTCCGAGCCTGGCCATGATGTTCTTGATCTCGCCGAGCTTCTCCTGGACTTCCCTTCGGTACTTCATCATCTGTTCGCGGATGATCTTCTCGGGCTCAGGCTCCAACCTACACTCATCCAAAAGCTTGTCCAGATGGATGCGGGTATACGAACCAAAGGGATTATGACATTCGATGAAGTTGGACCCGATCTTGGTCACGCAAGCGAAGAAGCTCTTCTTGCGCAGGATTCCCTTGTCGTCATTGTCATCGATCCAATACCACTGGCCAAGTTCGATCAGCGGCCCGTCCGGGGGCAGTTGTTCCGCTTGCTTTTTGTCCTTCGGGATCAGATCAGACATCGGGCCTCCAAGGTATCCTCAAAGTGGTGCACCCAGAGGGAATTGAACCCTCATTCGCGAATTTAGAGTTCGCAGCACTACCATTGTGCTATGGGTGCAAAGCGGGACGCCGGTCCCGCAACCACATTATACTACGGAGGTACTATCGGGGTCAACCATTTGCCTCCGCCTTCTGCTTCCCCAGGTACATGGAGAAGTCCTTCCCGCGTGCCTTATTGTACTCAATCAGGTGCTCCGTGATCAGCCTGGCCCTCTTGTGGGTCTCCCACTGGAAGTGCCAGGGACCGTAAAAGCCACCCTTTCCATCAGGCACGCGGATGTTCAAATGCGGGGTCCGCAGGATGGCCTTCTCCTTCTTCTGGGTCTCGGCCAGGCCCTTGATCTCCGCCTTCATCGCCTGGACGGCATCCCACTGCTCGGTGGTGAGAATCATTGCTTGTCTCCAATAACTGAGGACGTGGAAACGGACAAGTTGTCGGGACAAGCAACGGCGGTCCTCTTGCCTACAACATGGTTGTCTCCTTTCCAAAGGTGAAACCGGGAAAAGAACTTCCTATTGGCGGTGGGTTCGGTAGCCAGGGCCGTTGCCTGACCGCCCATGTCTGGCTCCCTGAACAGGAAGCACCGAATACCCCTGGAGGTGATACGATCGTACTCGTGGAGCAGGTGTTGTTCGGAAGGGACCTGGCAGACGACGGTGGAAAAGCGTCCATCAGAGGATACTACACGGCCTGCGTCATGGGCGGCGTGGACAGCCTGGACGATCTGCTGAGGGAGTGAGATGTCGGTCCGGACGATGACGTAGAAATGGGTGGCAACCTAGGTCATACGCCCCTCCCTTCTGGTGGTTGAACGCTTGCCTGCTTTGGACGGCGTGTAGGGAGATGTCGATCCTGACGATGACAGACGACGACGGAGTGGTGTTCTCTCACGCTGAGAGTTCCCGCTTGCACGGGCTACTTGCCGGACACCCGCCGGAACTACTGCACTGAACGTGCAGATACTTAATCTTCGCTTTTCTCCCCTCACATACGGGACACGTCTGTGAGGAATCGTCAGGACCGGCATTTCCCTACTCCCTCTTTCCCTCCTTTCACACGCAATTATACCACAGGGTATCCGGTTTGTCAAGTATTTAGATACTGCCGCCAATTGCTATGAGAAAAGTGCTATGAGCAAGAAGCTATCCCCATCCCTGGTCCCTAGCTTTGTAAAGGTATCGGATTGCTGGAGGACGAGATCTTCGAGATCTTGAAAATGTGGAATGTCCGGCGGACGCGCATAATCAAACGCTTTCGATGCCTCCACAGCTGCTTCGCCAATTGTCTTGCTCGCTGGCCACTGGAACTCTTTTATGTCTCCGCGGCAGTACACGAATACGCTGGGCACGGTTACCTCGGCGGAATGGACCTGGCTGGCGGAGCGCATGCCGGAGTCGAAGTTCGCTTCCAGAACGGAACGCCTCCGTTACCTTGCGTCTTCTTGTAGAGGATGTTCTCGCGCGTGTTGTAATAGTATTGATGCCTAAACGTCTGGGGATCTGGGTCCGCATTCTGCATCGGCACCAGCCCGACGCCGAATACGCCCACTTCCCGACCGCGGCGGATCATCAGTTCGTAAATCGGATAGCTCATGTGGCGTGGTGTTGGCAGAATTTGGCCTGCGCATCCATGATAGACTTCGCCGCTTCAGAGACCGCCGTCTTGACCTTAAAGAAGTGCGTGGCGCTCATGGACGCCATGGAGCAGGCCTTTTGAACCTTCTCGACCAGAAGGCCGTACTCCTTACGATGGACGACGCTCCAGACGTCCAGGCCGGCGTACGGCTTTGCAGCAGCTTCAGAGTCGTCTTCCGATGCAATTATGATCCCTGTCGTACTATCGTGGCTCCGGATGCTCTGCACTACCTTTAGTCCGCCTGCCTTCTCGTCGATGATGACGCATTCGAAAGGCGAGTCCAGGGCACCTAGTTCGAACAGGACATCCAGGTCGGCGCCTACGATCTTCACGGTGTGGCCAGCTCCTCTCAGCCTCGAGAAGGCTGTAGAGCTGAAGTCAATGTCCTGCGAGAGAATGAGGACCTGGCACATGGTGAACTCACTTCCAAAACAAGGCCAAAAGAGCTAATACAATGGAAACGATGATACCAACGGCGGCTAAGTTTATTTGCAACGATGCGGAGCGCTTTTCCCTTACGGCATCAAGGCGACGTTGCGATTTAGCAGTCTGTTCGTCTTCATGATGCCGGACTATTTCTTTAACTTTGTTTTCAAGGGTGTTGAACCTCTCTTTATAGGTCACAAGCTCATCGTGATCGGCACGCGTCGACGCTGCGACGGAGTTAACTGTCGACGCAAGATTCCTGGACGCTTCGGTAAGCGTTGCCAGTTCAGTTTCCAACGACATATGATTCCCCTTCTACTAGCTGTAAGTGGACCCGCCGCTTCCGTTCACCAGGATCTCCAGGTCGTCGACGACCTGGCAGTCGAAGTGGTAACAGAAGTTGTCGACGCAGGGCGTCTCACCGCAGATGTCATTGATCCGTTCGAACTTAATCTCCGTAGTGGTGCCCTCTGCGACGATCCGGTAGCCGCCAGGGATCAGCGCGATGACCTGCCGGGTCACCACCAGCACGCCGCGCTTCATATAGAGGATCCGGCCTTGCTCGTCCTTTGTCAGGTAGCCCTGATCCGCCTGCCCTGGTACGCGCGGTGAGAAGATGGCTGTCGTTATGTCAATGACGTCGTCATAATATTCGAACATCCCGTCGTAGATGACGCCATAGTCGTCCCTGTACCTGTAGGTCCCGAAAGGCGGATACTTTCCATCTTGCACGGCTGGATTGCCTAGCATGCAGAAGCTGGTCTGGATCGTCCCATCGTAGAGAGTCGAGCAGGTGCCGACCTTCTCGTTCAGTACTAGCGTCTGGTCTACCGTGATCTGGTCGCAGTTGAAGTCGAATCCGCCGTTCGGCAGCCTGTATTTCTCTAGCAGGCAGCCGAGCCTTGCGTTTATGGCCGAGCCGGATCCAGATCCGCTGGATCCAGACCCGCAAGACTCGTCAAACTGATTGCAGTCGCAGTCGTACCGGAATCCTTCCTGGTATCGATACTCCGGATCGGACGGATCCAGCAGGATGCCCGATCCGTACGTGAACCGGATCGTGAACGGGCCTGATCCGGCTGACGTCTCGATGCTCATGACGGACTGGTCCGCCGGATAGCCACCGATGTAGTCGCCTACGCCCGTGGCCGACTTGAAGAGGCCGGCCACCCACATGGAATCCGTCGGCTTGATGCAGGCGACGGTCGTCTCAGTCACCCCAGTGAACGAGACCCAGGGCCTGGTTTCCTGTTCGACATAGATTGAGTGCGTGATCTTGAAGGGTCTTGCCTCCTGGTCACCGTAGGATGAAATGTCCGGGACCAAACCGTTCCCCTGGTATCCCAGTTGAACGGAATCGAAGACGAGGAATTCTTCGCCGTGGATGATCTCGATCCTGGCATTGAGCAAATTCTGGTCTAACTTGTTTTCCTGGCAGGTGATCAGCGAATAAGCATCGTCCCACGGCCTGGCCGTATAGTCGGGGTGCGTGAAGTCGTGCTCGAGGGCGTAGGCGTACGGGTGCCTGTGCCCCGGCATGAACCAGTTGTCCTTGTCGATGTCCAGCGACGGCCGCTGGATGGCGAGATAGGACAGCTTCTTGAAGTCGTCCAGATGGTTGAACGGGCTGTGAGTGTAGTGGATTAGCTCACTCGGCGCGTTGTACGCCCTATAGAGATTGCCCAAGTATCGGCTACCTTGCTGGCCGCGCTGCCTGAGGGTGTTTCCCCAGTCCACCTGCCAGGGATTGGGCGTGATGATGTAGATGCCCTTGCCGCCCATGAGCCTGCAGGGCCGGCACCTCACGAGCTCCGTAAGGTCCAGGACGTCTTCGGCGTCGACGAACGCCTTGACGCGACCGACGTAAGAATAGTCCGGTACCGGTTTCTGGGCCAGGTCGCACACGCTCGCCCGGTTGTCAGGCTGATGATCCAGGTCCACTGTCTTATCAGTGACTACCCTGTCCTGACCGTAGGGGTTATACTTGCATTCAGCCCGGGTCGGCTCATAATAAGGCACCCGGGTCAGGCTGTCGATGATCGGCTTCAGGCTGGGAGGAATCGAACGCGAATCGAAAGCCTTCCACGCCGCATGTTCTTCCTCGAGCCCGTCGAGAATCGCCTTCCTGAGATCGAGGTCGCTCTGCTTGTAGTTGAGGTTGGTGTCGGCGCACGGGATGTTGCTTCCATACGTCCCCGTTGGGATGATGGGTGGCGGGACCTGGAGGTCGCCGGCGTCAGTCCCCGGTTTCTGCCTGTTAGCCCCGCCGGCCGTGAAGTCGGTAACGTCGTAGACTTCCGTCAGGTTGACAGGGAAAATGATCTTCCTAAGGAGCGAGTGGAAGGCCTTGAGCTTGAACAGGAAGTTAATCAGATAGTCCAGGACCTTGGGATCGACGTTCTGGTCGACCTTGGACGTGAAGTCCACATCGAACCTGTTGGACTGGCGCCACTGAAGAGACGGCGGATTGAACGTAAGGGCGACTCTCTCGTACGAGGCGAAGACGTACATCTTCTCGCCGCCGGAGAAGTCGACCGACCCGTCAAAGCCGACGATCATGACGTTCGTCCGCGGATCGTATCCGATGCTCCGCTTGCCGATCGTAGGAAGTCCCTTGTCCTTATTCTCGGAAAGGGGCTGGCCCGTCTTTGCGTCGATCGTCACCGACGCGTGTCCCAGAAGCGTCTCCCCGGCCAGCTGGACCTGCAGGCTGTGCGGGACGATGCTTCCGCCCACGCGCATGCAAACGGGCTCGTTGAGCGCGTCAGGACTCCCTTCCAGGCCGTTAATCGCCGCGGAGAGCGTCGCATCCGCAGGAGAGCCGTCTGCCACGAGGTAGGCGTTGATCGTGATGATGTCGCTCTTGGGCGGATACATAAGCGGGACGGAGAGCCCGCCAAACGGCCTACCCGTGTCAGAGAATGAGGCAATCAGCGGCTCCAGCTGGCAGACTTCAGAGGTAATCACGCTTTGGCCGGCGAACTTCTTGGGGGCCGTTTCATCCGGGGCGACGACGTCGAGCCTTCCGTCGCCGTTGACGAGGAAGTAGGTGTTCACCAGGTCGACCGTGTATCCGAAGATCTCAAACAGCTCATAGATCGCCCGGCGCGAGCTCTTGAGCTTCTGGAGCTTTGTCGCGTTCCGGAGGATCGCACGGCGGATCTTGTCGGCCGACTGGAGGTCCTGGTTCGGGAACGTCGGCAAGTCCCAGCCGATGAGGTAGGCCAGATAGGGAATCATCTGGGCCGGAATCTTGGAAATCCAGTTGATGCCCCTCAGCAGCGAGTGCTCGTCGAAGATGTCCTGGAGAACGTCCGCGAACGGCCTGTAGAACCTCACCAGCGGATCGTCAGCCAGCGCCTCTTCTGAAAAGTAGAGGGGCGGCGTCTTATCCACCATCTCCTTGTGGACCTCGCCGGGATGGGCGAAGTTCACGCGGAGGTTCGTGAGCCTGACCGACGTCTGGTCGACGCACTTGAATTCATTATCCGCAGAGAGCACGCGGTGGTAATAGCTTGCCTGCCAGATGAAGTTGTAATGGTTAGGCGGCAGCTCCCTCGTCGTGATCTCGAAGGCGGAAAGGTCATAGTAGTCGGCATCCGTGAAGTACGGTACCAGCGCGGCCGCCTGGTTCTTCTTGATGGAGAATTCGAAGTAGTCGCCGTCCTTCGCGTCTTCGAACGATACGATAGGTCCGGTTGGCGATCCCTGGTGGAAGGCAAGCCCGTCCAGGTTGATCAGGTTCTGGAGCTTCTGTTCCTCACTGACGGTGATCTTGAAGAGGACGAATTCCGGGTTGAAGATGCCGCGGTGGTCGTACCCGGCAACGGGGGCGCGGAGGTTCGGGGCGTCTTCCACATAAAATTCCAGGGACAGGACACCAGACCCGGAGATGGTCAGACCCGTATTCGGGTCCCGCTTGGCGGGCTCGACTAGAAGGGTAGGAATCCAGACCGGCTGGTAGCCGGTCCGCGCATTGTTAATAGGGAATAGGTAGAAGCTCGGGTCATATCGGCTTTCTAGAGTGAGGCTGGTATAGTTATTTGCCATCACGATATATTTGCTATCTGGAGGTCGTCAGACGCACGTGATGGCAGAGGTACTAGGCTTCTAGGTGCCTGACCGGGAAGGTGCCGAAATTGCTAGGCACGAAGATGATTGTCTTGCGCGGCGGTTCCGGCTCCGGTACCCAGATTTCTGGCTCCTGGCGCTCGTCGGGTTCCTCGAGGATCCGGCCGCCGATCTGCCCAAAGACGTTCGGGATGGTCCGCTTGACAATGATGATCGGCGCGGCACCGTACCTATACCGCTGGAAGAAAATCATTCCGGCCGGGGCCGTCATGGGCTGGACCGACACGAGATCTGCCGCAATGAGCTGGGGAGCTACTTTCCTTATGAGCGGCATGACGAAGTTCTTGAACTCGGGGACAACGATTTTACCGGGCTTGATCTTGTCGATCACGCCGGTGTCGAGGCTAGGATTGGACAACTCTGGCGCCCAGGTCATTTGCCCTTCTCGAGCAGCCAGGTTAGCTTCAGGATGACGATCAGCAGGAGCGTGCCGACGACTTGGAAGAATTCCACCCTATCCAGGTGGAGCATGGGAGCGACGCACCAGTTGAAGGAGAAGTAGGCCACCACCCCCAGAAGGGCGCACTGGAATGCCCGGATAAAGAGATTCCTGTACACGCCGTAGATGTTGGAAACAAGCTGGATAATGAACCGGATCATGGCATTTGCGGGGGATTAAGGTGCCCGTCGTCATCTGATAACATCAGCGGTGATTCCCTTGGCCGACTGAAATGTAAAGCCTTGCACTGACAATTGCTCTCGTAGCAGACGGGGAGTCCTCGACGTAAGGCATCTTCCAGGTTACGCATATCCTGGCCTGGCTCGAGCTTGACGTCGTACCACTTCTCCCTGGCGTTGGAGGCCTTCTCGAACGCCTTGAGGCAGTCGTAGAGGTACTCCGCCAGGATGAAGTCCGGCGTGTTCGAGGCGTTCTCGGCGCAGCATTTGTTGAGCAGGTGCTGGAGTTCTTCCTTCAGGGTCATGTTAATCCTTTGGTCCAAAGGCTATCGCCGGATGTACGTATGGCTTTGCCACTGCGAACACCTTCTTGTACCCCCACGGCACGCGCCACTGGTACCAGCCGTACACGGTGGGTAGCAAGTCCGCGAAGTCATCCCATTCTGGACCCAACATGGCTCAACCCTCCACGTAGTCCACAGGAAGGCAATAACCAGTACCACCGCACTGGACGCATCGATGAATGCGAACTTGTCTGCGATGAGCGCATTCCCGGCGATGATACGTCTTTGTCAGATAGAGTTGCAAAGTCCGCGCGGCCTCGCGGAATATCCGCGCTTCCCGCCGGGTCAGCTTGTGCGTCAGCTTCCGTTTCCCATCCTTGAAGCACCGGATCGAATAGACAGTCATTTCTTCTTTCCCTTCTTCGACTTCTTGTCAGTCCAGACGATTGAGGTCGTAGCGGACTTGGCTTCCGTACCACCAGCAATCTTGTCGAATTCCTGTTTGGTGACTTCGACGTTGAGCGCAAAGGATGTAGGGATGGGTGAGCCATCCTTCTTCTTGACCGGGACCATGATGGGTACGCTCTTTAGAATCTTCACCCAGCAGACCCGACACTGGATCGGCTGGTCCGGCTTGTGCATTGCGACGACTTTGCGCTTGCACTTGGGGCATTGGAGGGTGTCTTCCTGCCACCAAGTGAAGACGTAAGGTGGCTGGTTCTTCTCCCGCTTCTCGATTTCCTTCTGCGTGAGCTGGTGGGATTTGCAGGACCACTTGGGGACGGTCTGTGCGGCCTGTGCGGACTTTGACCCAAGCTGCATGGCGTATCTCCTTAGGGGTTGTTCTCCTATTGAGATACGCCTGGGGATTCTGTCAGGCAGGAAGTCGCCAAACATTATGCATAGATCACGCGCCATCTGATCAGAAGTTCAACGTCATTTGATTTACGCACTGGGGTACTAAGTATTCTGTGGCTGAACAAACGGAGCGTCGACCTGAACACGCCAACCGATCCCGTCAGGGGCACGTTGCTGCTGTTCACCGGTACGCGGTCCAGCTGAACGTCGCTTCCAGACGGCTGCTTGGCGATGACGAGATAGAAGGGGCTGACCTGGCCGAGCTCGCCAGAAGAGCCCTCGCCGGCGCTGCCGCCTGCTTCCACGATCTTGATCTGGTCGCCTTCCTTGATGACCGACGGGTCGGAATCCAGCGTGATCGTATCCGTGCCGGTGGCCGTAGCAGGAATGGCGTTCCCCGCAAGAACTCCGCCCACGCCCTGGAGGAACAGCTCCTCTGGCGTAATCTCACACCTCGGCAGGAAGTCGATCTCGATGCCGGCCGCCAGGGCGACTTCCGTAATCGTGAAGTAGTCGCTTCCGGGACTGCTGGTGGCGCTGCCAGAACTCCCGCTGACGAAGCCATTGTACTCATCCGTCCGGACCGTCGTCTCCAGAAGCACGATGTTGTTCATCGCGCGGACGTCGTCCTGGAGCAGCGGCACGCTGGACGGCTGGTAGGACGCCTCGAATCCGATGTTCTCGATCTTCTTCAGAGGCCTGAAAGGATCCGACAGGGGAATTGGGTTGATAAGTCCGCCGTCATTGTCAGCCCCGACATCCAGCCGAACAGGCACTGGCTTGTTGGTAATCGGGTCCATCGTGTAGAACCGCGGATCGTTCGTGTCCAGAGGCACGCCATCCGCGTCGAAGCTGGCACCCAGCAGGATGTATTTGGCCGCGAATTCGCCTGTCGGATCGACGTCAGAGGCTACCCAGGCACCGCTGCCGGTCCCGCCGTTCGGGTCCCACACCTTGCTATGGAACATCCGGTGAGACAGGATCTCCTTGGCGAAGATTTTGACGATGTTCGGCTCGCACCACCGCCTGATCAAGCGGCCAGCGCGATCACGGAGCTCGAACTCGATCACGCCCTTGTAAGTCTTTTGGACTTCTTCGCCAGCGATGATTCGCATGTTCTAGGCCCTTTTGAAGACGTACCTAAATTTCTCTTTCCCAAATACCTTGGAATATCCGTGGAGTCGGGCGTATTCTGATTCTGCCATCCGTATCTTTTTCGCTGAATTATACAGAGTTTTCTTGTGCATAACCCAACCGTTTGCATCTACATACCAATAGTCAGGCCTTATGGTTTTGTCTTTGGTGAAGTTGCTGGCTTTGTAGACCGAACCTAAATGATTAAACGTCGTGTCAGAATATGCTATGATAAGTTTGTATTTCTTATCCAGTTGCTTAAGCGATTGACTTATAAGCCAGGATGCGAAATTATATTTCTGATACCGTGGATGAATACAAAGCCTGGATAATTCTCGGACTTCTTCGGCATTAAAGCCCAGCGTGTCGATATTCTGTCGGAGTGTGGGTGAGAAGATGCAACAACCAATAAGTTCGTCTTTTAAAAACGCCCCAAACATAATGCCGTAGCGACCGGGTCCTGCTAGATAGTGATATTTTGCAAGCAGCATGTCGCATTCATGGGCCTGGCATTTTCTGACGCTTACTTCAGAAAAATTAAACCCTATTAATTCGATTTTATGAAGATTCAACCAATATTTTAGCGCTTCTGTGATTTTGCCGACGTTTTGAAACTCATGCTCCCACAGATACTTAATCTCGTAGAGCCCCGAGAAGTTGTTGTTTATATAGGCTGCTTTCCTCTCGTCTCGTTCCCTATTGTTCTCAAGCCTATGCCAATATTCCCCTTGACATTCTATTAGAAGTGTTGGTCGTCCGCTTCTCGGGATCACACAATCGAACGTATAAGGCCCTATGACGCATTGTGGATCAGAAGGTTTGTCTTTGTATTCTCTAAAATGCTGGATTTTAAGATCGTCCAATGTAGAATAAAGCGTTTCCTGAATTGACGAAGTCCTTGGAATCCTGGAATTGAATTCTGCCCGTTGTTGTCTATAGTTGATATTTTGCCAGCTTCTCTTTGCAGATTCGCTTATCTTAGCTCTGCTGGATGGATCTCTCATCGCAACAAGCGTCTTGTTCCTATATGACTCATTCTGCCATCGCTCTACAGCAAGATTTGCCATCTTTTGTCGGTGCCCAGGCTTACCCCACATCTCCCTACTGTGGAGGGATATACCCGCCTTTTTTGAGACCATGGCAAGTTTAGTGCCATTTGCGATTTTGGTACGATCAATGGACGATACAACCTTGTCTCTGAATCCTGGCCTACGCCAAAGCAATCTTGAACGCTCAGAGAGCACAGGCTTGAGGCAAGCTGATCTTCTTAGGGCAACGTCAGATTTGTAAGTGCCTGATCGCCATCGATCTTTTATCAGACTTGACAATTTGTTTTTAAAAACCGGATTATTACATCGGCATTTCTTGCATTCAAATAATCCACCATTCTGTCGCGACCTAACTAGAATACTATCTATTTTAACAAGATTTGCTGATCCGCAACTCTTACAACAGATATGAACGGAATCAGACTTTTTAGCATCGACTAAATCGTCTGAGATTTGACATAAATAAGGTTGAAGTCTTGTATTCTGTTTTGCACTTAGCATGAAGGTGAGATACTAAGTTTCCTCTTCAGCTTCTTCCTCGGCTTCGGGTTCCTCAGCCTCTGGCTCCGCTACGGCCTCGCCTTCCTCAGCTCCAGCTGCTGGGATCTCAGGCACCTCTGAATCCACAGGAACCTGACCTCCACCAGCCTCGGTGGACGCCTTCTCCGCGGACGAGGGCCTTCCGATCTTCTGGTCGATGTCGATCAGGAGCTTGTTGACGATCTGTGCCTGAGCAACGAGCTCCTTGATAGGCTCGCGGATAGCCGTGGCCCGATCCCTGTCTTCCGGGTGCTCTATGATGTACTCTTCAAGGGCTTCCACCGCGAGGCCCTCGACGAAGTTCTTATAAAGCATCGTCCTGTCGAAGGCTTCCCGCAGCTTCTCGATCCAGTCCCTCAGGACGTCAGACGTGATGGTCTGCTCCATAAGGGACTTCGCAACGGCCCTTCGCTGCACGCTGGTCATCTGGTGAGATTGCATGGTTTTCCTCAGTCAGTAGACGGCAGAAAGAGATGGCCCTTGAGCGGAGTCTTTACTTCCTTGCCGCCTGTCCCAGGCCAGCTCTCCAGGAAAGCCTTTCTCTCTTCTGAATCCCTAGAAAGGCGTTGTCCGATTGCCTTCTCGAAGATGCTCACGAGCATGTTTCGCGCTTCCACATAGGCTTCGTTGGAGCTTCCTCCGCGACCCCCACTGGTCTTAGTCTTGGGAAGGATGTCCTCAGCGGCCATGATAGCGCCCCAGATATTGGGCTCGCCATCCGAGGAATACTTCATGCTGAGCGCGTACAGGATTAGGAGGACCCTGCACAACTGAAACCTTGTGGGGTCCTCTGTCCGCATCTTCTCCATTTTCTCTAACAGATCCTTCGGGAGGATCAGGTCATCTAACCCGCGCGGCGCCGGAATCTTGGATTGGACTTGCTCCAGCTCGCCAGGATCAAGTCCGATTTCTTCAGCCTTATCAAACTCCGCCCACCCGATGAGCTGATGCGCTGGATATTTCTGATCCGAAGTCCCTTCTGACAGGAGTAGCCTATCCAGCCTGTGAACCAACCTGCTCGAGACGGGCCGCAGATATTTACCAGCAAGAGCGGGCGAAAAGTCCGCGAAGAGCTTGCTGCCGTCCACTTCGAAGGCGATCGTCATGAGCCGGCCGGGCTTTTGGACGCTGCCGACGGTCCCTGCCGGCACGACGTAAGTCCCCCGCTCGCTCTCGATTTCCAGCTGTTCTGATACGACGACCGCCTGATCCTTCCCTGCAGTAAATCGGGAGAGCGGAGACTCGAGGGGCTTCGTGAAGAAGACCTTCCGGAACCTGTCGTAGGCGTAGCCGACGTCGTTGACGTCGAAATAGGCGGCACAGTTCACGGCATCGATGATGACCTTGGACAGCGCCTCGCTTCCTTCAGCCAGGCGCTTCATCATCGACCCGACTCTGTTGATCTGCTCTACGTCCTGCTGTCTTGCTGCCTTGATGAGCTCGTCAAACAGGTCGTCAATGTCGGACAGGCGGCCGACGTCCTCAGTCACCCGGATGGGATTCCGGACTCCTTTCCGGAGGACGGTTGTCGGGACGAGGTGCACGCGGCCCGGCCACTGATACTGACTTTCCTGGATCTGTGTCATGTCGTTCTCCGCCAACTCCTTCTCTGCCTTGGTGGGAGGCCTAGCCTCCAGGGACGCCAGGGTAAATTTGTAGAGAGTACCCTTCCGCTGGTTGCTGTCGACGTCCAGATGGAGCCTGTTGTCCCTGACGACGGGCTCCAGTTCCTGCTTTACCTTATCTATCTTTTCGTCGTGTTCGTGGCCCAGAATATAGATCTGGACATCCTTTTCATCGGAACCGAAGTCGATGTCGGGACGCCCTTCGTCGTTTACGATGCCGAGCTTCCTGCAGATCTCGCGAAGCTTGTGGAACACGTTGAGGAGCCGGGGATCTATTCCGGGTTCCTTGCTGGGCAAGCCGACCGGGATGTCTTTTTGTTTGTCATCCATCATTGAATATTTTTGGGCGCGATACGGCTGCAAAATTACCAATGTGAAGCTTATCAAGGTCCTGAAGCATCCGGATAGGTGCATAGGCCTGACAAAGGCAGAATTGAGTCTCTATATGAGAGACAGGAAGCAGCTCATCGAGAGGGTCAAAAGGGAATTTCCAGAAATGGAAATAGATGACACGGGGAAGTCCCGACGGAACCCGCAGACCAAGGTCAGGTTCTTTGACAGGCTCTCGACGGCCCTCAGCGACAAGCGCATCGCAATCCCTTACAGCTACGTCCTGGAAAATCTGCAGTTCTCTTTCAGCGAGGAAGACGACGACCCGGAAGAGGCAGCCATCGTCGAAGCCAGGAACGCTACGCAGAGCGCAAAGGCGGCATTCCTGGAGGCAGCAAAGTCAGTCCTTGGAAGCACGGACAACATAAAGATCAAATCCGTAGCGTTTGATGAGCTCGACGAGGAAGATGCCACTTATAAGATTCTGGTCTCCGCTTCGGATTCCGACCACTCCCAAATGTTGTCCAAGATCTGCGGAATAGGCGAGGAAGAGATCAAGGATGCGCTCGCCAAGGCTGCCGCGAAACCTGCCACCAAGCAGGTTCCCAGGTCCGTGGTCGACGACTTCGTCGCCTATGTCGCAGAAGAGCAATACAAGCTCTTTATGGAGTCCTTCCAGTCAGATCCGGAATCCTTTGAAAACCAGGAGCCTCAGAAGATGTCGCGGACTGAGGCCATCGACTTCATAAACCGGAGCCTCGCAGAAGGGAACGATGACGTCCTGGACCGGCTCAAGGACTTTGCCAAGTCCAGCGGATATTCCCCAGATGACGTGCTGGAAGCGATCATGGCGAAGTACAAGAGGTGTATATAGGGGCGTGCGACGGACGACGCCTACGCGAAAATAATAGAAGAGACAGGCACTGCTTAGAGAGGCAACCCGATGCCCAACATTTCGCCTAGTGTCATCCCGTTCATTCCGGCCGGCAGCCTCTTCAACAGGCTGACGACGGACAGCACCTTCAACATCCGTTGGATCACGAATGCGGACCCGGTTTATTTCGAGGTCCAGAACCGCCCGACAGCGGATCTGGACGTCCAGCTTCTGATCGTAGCCAAGGCCGTCGATAACGTCGGCCTCCGAATGAGCCACAACTACCTATTCCCCTTCCTGATCGTGCCGAAGCTGGATGCCGGGTCCCTTGGTCACCTCGAATTGCCAGCCGCCTGGATCTGGGACCTGCATGCATCCCTGCCACAGAAGTGGGAATATGTCCGGCTTGCCAGAATCAAGAGGCTTAGCGGCGCTAATGGCGGGAGTACTGGCGGATATTCGGGCGTCCTCCGCTTGATCTTCACCGCCCAGATCAAGGGCTCGATCACGGAAGTGGCCGTCTTCCGCGCGGACTTCACGATCGACTCCACCCTGGACTACCAGATCTCTCGGATCATCGTTCCGGCGACGGGCGAAGAGCCCATCACCGTGGCTGCATCCGAGACTTCCACCATCGACGGGTTCATCGAATTCCGGTCGCTGGACGACACGGACCCGACAGTCCGCGGGATGTATGATGCCCTCCCCTTTGGTGGTGGCTCCGGCAGCAGCGGGGAGATGGTCCTTTCCCTCGTGGACGGCGGCGCGCCAGGCGGGAGCACGGACGAGCAATCCTACAGCGCGTCGAACTTCGCGCACGGGACCGGGCTCCTGACCGCAAGCGCCTACAACCTGATCCCGGTCCTGGACTCCGACCCGAACATCTGGCTGGAATCGTTCAACTATCCGTTCAGGCTCGGAGCTTCCCGGCAGAGCACGACTCCGGCGTCCTCGCCCATCACGATTCCGAAGGCCATCTTCTCCGAGTTCGATATCTGCGTGCCGGTCAGCGACCAGCCGACAGGCGACACGACAGGCGCCTACTGCCCCATCTGGGTCAACCGCATCGAGCGGGTGGACGGAGCGGCGAATACCATCAAGTTCATTTTCGCCACGTTCAACATCACCCTGGATCAGATGTCTACCGTCCCCATCGAGTTCGCCGAGATGACGCTTTCTCGGAGCGGAACGCCGGGAATGGTCGTCGAGATCGCGGCGATCGAAAACCTGTTGATGATCTCAGGCGGCTCGGCGAACCTGGCTATGCAGGGATTCGGTCGCGGGCACGCCGTCCTCTCTGACAAGTGGGGCGGCTCCACCTCCGAGATCGAGGACTTCTTCGACGCCTTCATCCCGATCGTGGACGTGCCGCCTGCGGCGATCTACACCGACGAATCCACGCATATCAGCGCCCTGGCCGTCAGCCGCAGCCCTCGGAACATCCCGGATGACGGGCAATACGCGGCCCTCAAGAGCACTTCGGCCAGGCGAGAGACGCCCATCGTCCCATCCGACACCAACCGGTTCGTAACCGAGAAGGATTCCGGACTCGGCGACCAGGTCGACTTCTCCGCTGCAACTAGCCCGCTTCCTCCGGCCATCCGGGATAATCCGGACATCAACCGGTACGGATTTAAGGGAGGGCTGGTCAGACCGCTCATTACGCTCATCATCAACTCGGCCGGGACCGTCCACACTTACGACACGGATATCCTTCCGAGGCTGACAGCCCTGCTGGGCCGGCCACCCCAGTTTGGCGACACTTGGTTCGATGGCACTAGAATAAAAGTCTTTGTTATTGTAGGGAGTGATCCTGGTGTTTGGATCGGATAATAATATGTCTGATTTTGAGCAAAAGCTTGACGAAGCATTTCAGCCTGGCCAGCAGGTTGCCTTGCCTCCCGCCAGGCAAATCGGCCCGTCAAGAGATCTTCCTGGACCCGTAATCGAAAAATTGTCTACAAGCATAAAGCGGGCATTTGGAAGTCAAAAAGACTTTGAGGTGCGCCTAAAAGGGAGTGAGGTGGCAATCTTCCCCTTGGTCAATGGTCAGAGGTCTGGAAACTATAAGACCGTAAGCATCTTGCAAAATCCGAACGACACTTTCGAACTTCGCTCTACAGACATGAACCTTGGCGGGAAATACGACCTTAACGCGCTGGAACAAGCCCTAATAAAAGAAATCATTCCACTCCTTATGAAGAAGGCAAGAACATGAAGCTTTCCCGCCTGCTGGAAGACAAGGACCTGGTCCTTGGCGGATCGAAGGAGTACTCAGCCACTGAGAAGCTCGTCCTCCAGAAGCACGATAAGCCGGGAGTCGGATCCGGCATCAAGCCGCCGCCCAAGGGCGACATCAGCCAATTCGTCGAAGGCGCGTCGCCTGCCTTCGCCACGGATTCTCTCGTCCCCAGCAGGATCCACCGCAAGGGTCAGGAACCCAAGGTCAAGAAGCTCTAGTCCTCCCAGTCCTCCAGGATTACGTTCTCAAAGAAGTGGCACCCTTCGAACGTGCATTCCACTGGTGCCATTACAAGGCCGCTCGGGTGGATGACGTAGCAGTTCAGTGATATGACTGTACAGCAAACAGGACATCGAAGTCGGACTATCTTCCCGCCGGTCTCCTCGTCCAGGACGCAACACCAGGCACCCCTCTTTCGGTAATCTCCTTTTGGTGCGACGTGCGCCATGTCGTATCTTTTATCGTCGTCAGTGAAATATAGAAAGAGGACGCGTAAATAGGATATCCTATGCAAGACCCAAATATCGTAGACATCTACACGCCCTTCGACGGCCAGAATCTCGTGGACTCGTCGAGGACGCTCTGGGAATACGATGCAGAGCTCCTGTGCTGGGTCAAGATCGGACCGGTCGACAACCTGCCTATGGCCGACGACGTGACCACCGGCCTGCTCACCGCCGCCTTCAAGCAGATGCTGGACAAGATCCCGGAGCACGGCGGTGCCTTCAACATCGTCGTTAAGCCGTTCCTATCGATGCTGTCGTCGACGAATCCGGACGGCCTCCTCCGCGACAAGGTCAATCTGACAAGCGACTCCCTGGACATCGGGTGCCAGGATCAGGCGGGGAATCCGATCACGGGCAAGTGCGTCCCCTGCACGAACCCGTCGGCTACGTATCCCGCCATTACGATGGAGCTGAGCGAGGAATTCCTAAAGACCCTCTGCATCCAGACCACGACGGCTAAGGGCCCGAAGGGCGAGACTGGCGACAGAGGCGATTCCGGCAAGGATGGGACCGGCGACGGTCCGCAGGGCGACACAGGCGACCCGGGGAAGGACGCTGCTGGAGCCGTCAAGTTTGCGGGCATCGAGATCGTCGACGTAGACGACGTCTACGATTCCGCGGTCACTGCCGTGGAAGTGGACCAGAACGCTGGGAAGCTTGCCGTTACCAAGGCGCGTGTGCGGGCCCCGGATTCTAACACGCCCGCGACGCAACTAATCACCACGCAGGTGGACAGGGCCATCGCCTTCACCCGCGGCTTCGAATACTCGATCCAGAAGCCGCCAACGGATACGTCCGAAACGGACCTGACCATGGTGGCTTACCCGCAAGGGTTCAAGCCTGACGGGACCGTGTCGACGCAAATCAACGCCGTCAAGCTTAGCAAGTTTCTTGACCTCGTCGTCGCGGACTATCGCGCACGGCTGACCCAGATCGATCTGGACTATTCTCAGAAGGTCAAGGAATTCATCCTGGCGAAGGACGCCATGGCCCGCGACGCCCTCAACGAGCTCGCCTGCAAGCTATCCGAAGCGGAATGGAACCTGCCCGTCGAGACGTGCCTCGGCTGGACGCCAGCTGACTGCCTCGAGACGGGGGACCAGCAGGGGAACCCGATGCCTCTGGCAGGTGAGATCTTCGGTGGCGACTTCTGTGAAGACTCTGTCGGGTTTGAGGTTGGCAGGTTCACGGTGCCCGCCGGCGCCGGATATAGCAGTCCAGCCATCTATGTGACTGACCAGCCGGTCGGATCTTCGACGATGGCGCCCGGCGGCTATATCATCTCTTACGTAGATGGCTCCTACTACGATCCGACTGGCAATACGGTCATAACAGTCGCCCAGAGGGACATAAACGGCAACATCATAGGGTACTTCAACGTCATTTCTGGGTCCGGCCGGTTCGTCGGGCCTGCACTGGAAATCGTGGCTGGCGGCGTGACGACGAAATTCCCGGCCGCCTCGGTCGCCTGCAAGTCCAACCCGGAGGTCGAAGCGGCCTACGACAGGGCACCGTTCAACGGAAAGGCCGTGTCCCTGACTCTGACGGCTGCCGGCCAGATCATGCTCCGCGCGAACGTGCCAGTCATCAATGGCACGCCAATCGACTCAGTCGTCGTCCGCGTGTTCCGCGTCCTGCCTTGTCCGACGACGCCGCCACCGGGGAGCACCTAAACAAAATCGTACAGTGTGCTTATGTCTATGTATTATTGATCAAAAATACAAGGGATGATTTATGGTAGCACCCTTTTCGCCAGAAGAAAAACAGAAGATAATAAGTCTCTATGTAGGAGGTTTAACCGGACCAAGAACCGCAAAAGCGATGCACTGTTCAATAGCTGGAGTCTACAGGCTCCTGCAGAGAGAAAGAATCCCAAGACGAGACATCTATCTGCAGATCAGCAAATTAAAACCAAAAGACGTGCTGGAAGCGGCGCGACGCTATAAACGAGGTGAAAGCCTTGGTAGAATCTCCAGCTCTTTTGGCGTTGATGACACAACGTTGAGAGAAAGATTGTGCAAAATCGGAATAAAATTGCGAAATCCGCCAGCAAGGAAAACTGCCAATGTTACTTTCTTTAAAGATTTGGATACTCCCAGGAAATGCTATTGGTTTGGATTTCTTTGTGCAGATGGGAGCATTCCGGCAGGAGTGAGCAAGCGCAGGCATCTGTCTATCCACTTGGCATTAAAAGACAAATGCATTCTTGAGGCTCTCCAATATGATCTCAAATCGTCGAATAAAATAGGATTTTATGAATATGATACCCCTTTCAAAAAGAATACAAAGACTGCGATGTTGCGCATGGGATCCATACAAATCTGTACCGATCTCATAAAGCATGGTTTCTTGCAGATAAAAGCCGGCAATGCTATTCCCATCGGAAAGATTCCGTTCAAGAACGATTTCTTGCGCGGTTATTTGGACGGAGATGGTTCCTGTTATCGGGCGCACAGAAAAAAAACAAAAGTTGCGTATAAGATGATGTGGTGCTGCCGATATAAGGCTATTTTGGTAAAATTCTTGTACATCCTACGCCAGGCGGGTTTTAAGATAACCAAGAAATCCTTGGTAAAACAAAGTATATATTACTTGAACATAAGTGGATGCGCGAATGCTACAAAAATAATGAGTTGGCTCTGCGAGCACGAATCGTTCGGCCTCAAAAGGAAGCGCCCCTGGTTATGTCCTTCAGCATAAAATTCCCATCTGACGCGCCCGACAAAATGATTTATGAAATTTTGAAAGATGTCTATTATCAGTTCAATAAGAGCGCCAACGCCTGGATCAGGCTGGACGGCTATACGGCCATCGGCCTTGCCACGCCGGCTGATGACGGGCTCATGGACAGGGTGGACTTCAAGAAGCTGAAGGGCCTTATCGTCCCGCCTCCCGTCATCAAGCTCAAGCCCGATGGGTGCTCGGTGGAGCTCGATTCGGGGATCATCGACCTGAAGTCGCTGGACAACTTCCTGCAGATCGAGACCAGTCTTGACCTGGTAGGCCCTGATGGCGTTAAGACGGCAGTCGAATGGAACGTCGTCAAGGATGTCTATGGCATCGATTTCAGCCTGGACATAGAGGAGCTCCTCAAGGAAGTAGAAAAGCGCGGAAACCTGACGGTCAGACAGAAGACGGGAGATGCCGGAAAGAAGGGAGAGACAGGGTACGACGGAATCGACCAGCTTGACACAGGGCCCATCGGGGAAATAGGAGCCAGCGGAAAGAATGCGCCTTTTACCGGGGCCGTGACGGAAGACCCGGTCCCTACGGAGCGCTCCGGAGACAAGAATCTCGCCATCGTGGACGTGACCGCCCTGGAAGGCGACAAGGAAGGGAAGCTCGTCCTGACGCGGGCCAACGTGGGAAATCCGACAGCCTGCCCAAGCGAAGTGGTCCCTATCGACAAGAAGAGTCCGTGGGTCGTCGTCCTGGACGGCTCGCCTACGGACATCACCTTCCTGCGGGAAAAGAGCCCTGACTGCAAGTATAGCTGCCGCGTCTGCGTCAAGCTCAAGTTCCTTTACATCGACGCCATCCTCCAATCCATCGACCAGCGCTTCCAGGAGCTCGTCTACGAGCTCAAGCGCCAGAAGGAAGAGATCGTCAAGGCCTGGCTCAACAGGATGATCACGCTCTTCAACCAGCAGAAGGCGGCCATCTGCTGCGCGCTGGAGAACTACACGACCCGTGCCAGAAACGCCAGGGCCCGCGAGAGGGTCGAAGGTATAGCCGTCGGCGCAGCCGGGAACAATCTCAGGGTCGTCCTGGGTGGCCTGGACGACGCCAAGCAGGTCAACTACGACGCTCTGGACAAGAACTGCCTCGTCCCCGGCACCGCCACGATGCACGACCCTGCGGAATGCAGGGAATGCGCGGTCGAGTTCATCATAAACGGCAAGAAGAACCTGACGCCCGAGACAGCCGTAGTGGGTACGCTTCCGGCTGGATGTTATACCATCCAGATCACTAACTGCTGCGTGAATAAGACGCTTAACACGGGCCGCTACACTGGCCGAGCCGCCATCCAGTACGGCAAGACTACGGAATACTTCCCGGACTTCGGGGACTTCAACAACAACGCCGATGCCGCGTCGGCCTATGTCGGCCTTACGCTGACCTTCAATCATCCTGGTGGACCCGTCAAGATGTGGGTGGATGATGCCTTCGGCAACGACAACTCTGGCGAGGTCATCATCTGCGCCAAGCAGTCCCGTTGCTTCGAGCAGCCCACGGAACTCATCCTGACGTCTGGCCATACCGTCGAAGACATTATCGACGTCTATATGGACGGCACCGCGCCGGAAAACCAGCTGGGAGCTGGCCTGCCCTATCTCGGATCGCTGGATGCCGCGACGAACTACTCCCTAGGGAAGGAAAAGGGCGGCGGAGCACCCTGCGTCCCGGCTGATCCGAACTGCGACGAATCGGGCCCGAATCTCACCTACGGCCCGATCATGAACCGGAACGAGATGTTCGTGTTCTTCTACGACGGGTCTGACGGGCTGTCCATGTTCATCGTAATGAACAAGAAGAACGTGGACCAGCAGAAGTCCATCAGCCTCCAGATCTCAATCGACGGCAACGACCAGCCGGTCAACATCCTGGCGCTCAACGACGCAGGGGAGCTTACGAAGCTCAGCAACAAGTTTACCGGGGAGTGGGTCTACAGCGATACCCTCATAACGGTCCACGGCAGGGGCGGCGCCTTGGGATTCCTCCAGCAGGTCAATCCGGCCTGGGAGATCAAGATCAAGTTCCTGGACCTCGGCTACATGCAGCGCCTGCGGTATGCCTCGAGCGACGGATCCGTCGTCACCCTGGCCCAGACGGACGTCTACGAAGGCGACATGGACGCCCTCCCGCCGGGCACAGCTGGGATCGGCGACTCCCTCAAGAACAACACCTTCATCTTCCGGAAGAGCGGCCCCGGATGCTTCATGCCCGCCAGCCAGGTGGACTGGTACATCCGCGGCCTCCGGATCAATGCCTGCTGCTCCGCGGTGGTCGAATTCATGGGCGCTCCCTGGGCCATCATCAAGCGGTCGATCGGGCCTGACGGATCGTGCGGCGGCGGTGAGAGCGCCACGACGGAATGCATCGCGAAGTTCCTCAATGAGCGCGGCCACCCCAGTCTCGCCTGGCCAGTCCTCATGCCCTCCCGGGAAGGGATCGGCGTCCCGACCTCCGGATACGTCGAATTCGTCGAGGATGCCGTCCTGGAAAGCCAGTTCCTGGCCATGCTCCAGGCCGGACAGGTCACCTTCTACCACGGGGACCTCGCAGAACATCAGGTCATCCTCTTCCCTCGCATCTTCTGATGATGCCATTCACCCACGGAATCATTGCCGTGAGCCCGTCAGGCGAGGTCGTCCATTTCGCGGGCTACGTAAAGCAACCAACAACTGCCGATTTCGTCGCCCTCCAGATCGAACTAGATGAGGATTCAGACTTCGGCCTTGTCGGGAAGCGAGGAGGATATAAGCTGATCGAGGCCCCGAAGAGAATCGTAGAAGAGTATCTGGGGATGCTTCCCGAGGATCTGTAAAACAGCCGGATGACGTAAATAGCCTATGCTTCCTCTCAGAGAGGCTCAATTCTGCGGTCTAGTTCGTGCGCCGGACTGGCAGGCCTGGCTCGGGGAACACGTACCGGACCTGCTGGAGGACTTGCGTACCTTTCTCAAGTCCGGGAAGGGATGCCGCGCCAACAAGGAGAAGATGCTGGCCATCCGGGAGGTCATCTACAGTAAGGGCCTCGGCGACAAGTTCGAGCAGTTCGTCGTCCATAGGTATCCGCTCCTTGTAGCACGCACGGACCAGCAGGCGCCCGCATGTACCCGGCGCCAACCGAAACAGGACACGCTCCCCGTCCTCCCGATCCCATTAGCTTCCCGGAATCCAAAACTTAATAAGCACAGCGTATTCAAGGTCTATAGGCCCGACCTTTTGAGTTTCCCACATAAGCTTATCATCCAACATCAAAATAGGGTTGAATTACAGAAGCAGGTCGCCGACTTCACAAAGAGGATGGCTGGCGTCAGCGTCGTATACATAGACGATACGGCCTACATCGAGTACCTCCTGCCCAAGTTCGCAGACGTAGCCTCGAAGCTCCCCGAGAAGATGTACGAGACGAAGATGTTTCAGAAGCCGGCATCTCACTAAAGCCTGTGTCCAGGAACTAGTAAATAGTAATAGAATTAAAATATCTACACAAATATAAAATATGGAATCTGTTCTGGACCAATTGACGCGTTATTCACCCAATAGCGAGTACTTCGCTATTCAGGGAACGTTTGAATCTAGCTACGGACTATCCCCGAATGGACGCTGGTACGGCGCCGTCATAGTCGAAGGAGCTCACGCACGCGGACGCGCCCGGGGAGGCATGCCGGTCAGGACGATCCTGGACGGGAACGATGCGATCCTGGCGCAGCGGGCCGCGAAGCACAGCGTCATCCTTGACGATGCGGATCCCAATCCGCTGGCCGAATGCGTATCGACCGGCGGAATGGCTGACTTCACCGGCGGAGGCGGGGTCAGGGACGAGTCCCACAACGACCCTTATGAGATGCCGATGGATCCGCGCGATCGGCATGCCCAGCGCCATGCGGATGGCCGGCCCGTCATCTTCACGCCTCCGTTTGGTCCGCCGGTGAGCGAGGACCCGGAAGAGAGCGCGTCTGGCTGGCGGCGCGTCAATTCGGGCGATGAAGGGAAGGGGGCTCTCGAGGATTCGATCATCCTCACGAAGAGCGATGGCCCCTCCATCAACGTTGCCGAGATCTCCGTGGACGACGCCGACGCCCTGGCCGTCGTCAGGTCCGCGATCTTCTCCAAGGAAGACCTGGATAAGTTTGACAACTCCGCCGGCGTCTTCAGCGGGCTCATCGATGAAGCGTCCTGGAAGCAAGCGCCTTATTGGCTCAGGGCTTACGCAAAGTTAATCTACCACAGACAACAGGAGTTTGAGTTCCCCTCGCTCGAGCAGGCGCTTGGCTCCCTCGGCCTTTCCGAGGTCCCGAAAGAAGGTCCGTAATGGAAACGACGGTGGACGTCAAGGAAGAGGTTGCCAAGCTTCAGACGGAAGCCAAAGAGCTCCTAAAGTTCCTGCTGGACCGCTACGTCCGCAACGAGGAGTTTGAGTTCAGCAAGGCCATGGAAGTCCCCGGCATGAACAAGGGCGACGTACCCATGGCCTTCGACAAGCTCGTCATCAGCAACTTCGCCATCGGATCGTCCGCACGCCCAGACGTCGTCCGCCTGAACAGGACCCGGATGGATTCCCTCCGGTCCATTGGCAAGATCGACTAATGCGCCTGAGCAGCCTCTACACGGAAAGCGTCTCCACCGGGGCCATCGCAGGCTGGTCGCGCACGCCATTCTTCGGCGAGAAGCGGCCGCGCCCCAAGAAGCACAAGTTCCTGACGCAGGTCAAGCAGCAGTTCCAATCCGGCGGCCCCCAGCCACCTTACCAGGACAAGCCGCGAAATAAGCCCTACCTATGGCGTCGCGCGAAAGTCTGCACGGACCAATAAAGTAGAATAGAATTCGCGAGTAAATAGGCTTGCATGAGCCCAAAAATTCTGCCTACGCAGGTTCAGGCCAAATACGTAGAGCCTGAGACGTACGCCAGGCTCGGGCACCCGCCCCAGCCCCACCAACCCAAAGATGCCTGGCAATTCAGCGTCCTAGACTTCGTCCCGCACGTCAATCCGGTCAGTTATTTCAGCACGAGCGGCGAAGCCGTCATAAAGGCCAAGAAGCTCGAGCAGGACTTATGGCAGGCGGCCGCCGCGGCCCGGAAGTTCGTCAACGTCCTGACGAAGACGCGTGCGAAGCATAAGTACCTGGAATTTCAGATAACGGGAGACCGGTTCGCAGATGGCAGGCAGATGTCCATCGTGAAGACTAAGGATCCACGCCCCAACCAGCGCCTCATCGCAAAACAGAAAACGCACTTCCACGCCTGAGCCGTATTTTAGTGGCATGATGATCAGCCTCGCATCAATAACAAGACTGCGGAGATGATCTATGCACAACAGGCTCCAGGTCAAGTACGACGAGGAACTGAAAAAGGCCGGGTTCGTCCTGAAGTACGCCAAGGCGAACGACGTCGGGCTTGATCTGCCAGTGGTCATGACAGACAAGCTGAAAATCGCGCCACATAAGGACTATTACATCGACTGGAAGGAACGATGGTTCGACATTCCGCCCATGGGCATCGCAGAAGTCCCATGCGGAATGGCCGTCAAGGTCCCAGAGCACTCCTGGGGCAACATTAAGCCGCGGTCCAGCACTGGCTGGAAGCGCCACCTCGTGGTCTACGAAGGCGTCATCGACACAGGCTTCACCGGCCCGCTCTACGTCCTGGTCAAGAACCCGAACGCTGAGACGGTGCGCGTCAAGGAATTCGAGAAGCTGGCGCAGCTCATTATCATCCCGAAATTCATGGTCTGGGAAGCGCAGGAAAACATTCCCAATTACACGGACGGCGACGAGGCGTCTCTCGTAAAGAGGACACCCCTCACTGGCCATCCCATCGAGATCGTCGGCGTCGATGAGCTTCCAAAGACCGAACGCGGCACGGACGGTTTTGGGAGTAGTGGACGATGAAAATAACCGATCAAGATAAGTACCTAGTGATGTACCTCAAGCTGTCCAACATACGCCGCAAGAGCGGCGTGGACTTCAAGGGGCCGTTCATCGGCGGGATTACGCAGACCCAGAGGCAGGCAGAAAACATAGTGAAGCGGATCATCTCGGAACAGCGCGGATTCGCCATCATACCCAAGATATTCCCTATCACCAACTGCTACGAGGATACGCATCTGCTCGCCGTCAAGGAATTTAGAAAGATGAAGGACGAGATCAAGGAAGCGGATGGCATCATTCACAGGAAGAACTGATGGCAACCCAGGGCGTCAAGATCCTGACGGTCGGCAAGCCATGGGACTTGCCGGTCATAGAGACGAAGGATGTACCCCATAAGGGCTGTAAGCTCTACAACGTCAAGCATATCGATGACGCCACGAACGTCCTATCGACGATAGCCCAGTTCCAGCCGGATGTCATCCTCACCTCTACTTTCATCCCCGGCGCGCTCAATCTGTCCGCTTTCGAGATCCGGAAGAAGTGGATCAACGTCGACGTGAATGCCAAGATAGATGACGTCGTAAGGGTCATCGAAGAGTGCTACGCCGGCAGTGTCTGGGGTTCGCACGTCAACCAGAAATACAACCCGCTTATCTCCGTCTATACGCCGACCTACAACACAGGGGATTACTTGCGGGAGACTTATCAGTCCCTGAAGGATCAGACTTACAACAACTGGGAATGGGTCGTCGTCGACGACTGTTCATCGGATGGCACCTGGGAGAAGCTGCAGGAATTCGCAAAGGAAGACATCCGCGTCCGGCCCTATAGAAATGGAAAGCCCTGTGGCAAGATCGGCGGGATGAAGTGCATGGCCACGAGGCTGTGCAACGGCGAATATCTGGTCGAGCTGGACCACGACGACATGCTGATGGAAACTTGCCTTGACGAGGTGAAGAAGGGCTTCGAATCCGACCCGGAAGTCGGCATGGTCTACTCGAACTCGTTCAATTACTTCGAGAACGGGCAGCCGCACCAGTTCATGGACGACTTCTGGAAGTCCAAGTATAGGTGGGTCGAATATCGCGGCAAGAAGATGCTGGAATGCATCAACCCAGACATCTATGATAGGTTTGGCCCTCACTTCACCCAGCAGTTTGGCTGGTTCCTGACGGTCGGCCCCAACCACGTCAGGGCCTACAGGGCTCGCACGTTCAGGGAGCTGGGCGGGTATAACCAGAACATCCCCGTCGCAGACGACTGGGACGTCTACGCCAAGTTCTTCCTGCGGTCGAAGTGCCTGCACATCGACAAGCCGCTTTACTACTACCGGTTCCGGGACAACTGGACGAATACGACGTTCACCAAGAATCTGTCCATTCAGCAGCACCTCGCGTATGGTCAGCAGTTCTACCTGCAGGAATTCGCCGTCGTCAACCACAACCGCCTGAATCCTGTCGTCAAGAAGGAGATCACGCTGACCATCGGCGTCTGCGGCATCCCCCCGCGCGTCCGGACGTCATACTCTGACGTCATCGAGGACCTGGTCAAGCAGGCGGAAGGCAAGTCCGTCGAGGTCCTGAGCATCCTGGACAACAAGGTCAGCAAGGTCGGCGAGAAGAGAAACCTGATCGTCAAGCAGGCCAAGGGCAAGTACATCTGCTTCGTGGACGACGACGACAGGGTGGAACCGGATTATGTCGATGCCATCCTGGACGCCATAAGCAAGAACCCTGGCGTGGACGTCGTCGTTTTTGACACGGTGGTCCACGGATACGCCGGCGGCAAGGATAAGATCTGCAAGTACGGCAAGGAATACCCCAATTCCAACAAGGACCCAGAGATCTTCCAGCGCATGCCGAACCATCTCATGGTCCACAGGACCGAGCTGGCCCGGCGCTGCGAGTTCAAGGAAATGCAGGTCGCCGAGGACGTCGACTGGTCCATCCGGATGAGGGAACACGTCGACAAGCAGGTCCGGATCGAACGGGCGCTCTACCACTACAACTTTAACATCGAGAATACGACCCAGACTGGCTCCAGCGCCATGACTGCCAGGGATGTAAGCTATGTCGTGCTCAAGGCCGTACACAATCCGAGCCACAACTTCCTGGTCGAGCGCTGCCTGCGGTCGATCAAGATTAACGCCGCGAATTCGGAGACGATCCTCGTCGCCAACGGGTGCGAGGTCACTGAGGCGGAACAGAAGCTCGCGGATAAAATCGTCAAGCTCGAGACGAACATCGGTTATGCTGCGGGGTGCAACCACGGCGCCGGATTTGCCAGCCGCCCGATGATCTGCTTCATGAACGACGACGCCGAATTCGTCGACGACTCCGTCCAGCGCCTGGCCAAGGCCGCCTCCGAGGGCTTCATCGCTGCCCCCTTCTGCAACCGAGCCAAGCCGCCTCAGGGCGACCTCCCGAGGGAAGCTACGCCATCGACGGATATAGAGCCGGAAGCCGTTGTCGGCATCTGCATGATGATGACGACGGCCAATTTCTGGAAGATCGGCGGATTCGACACGCGCCTGCTGACTTATGAGGACGACGACTTCTGTGCTCGCGCCCGCACCCAGAAGATCAAGTGCAAGGTCGTAGCCAGTACCTGGATCAATCACGAACGCCATGCGACGTTCCAGGCCCTTGGCAAGAACGTCTATGAAGTCATGGACACGAACCGACAGAAATATGAGAAGCTGCACCCGAGGATCAAGATCGTCTGCATCGCCAAGGACGAGGAAGCCTCGATCGAGGGCTACTTCCAGCAGTTCGGATCCGTGAGCCTGGACTGGCACATGCTGGACACCGGCTCCGGCGACAAGACGGTAGAGAAGGCCAGGAACATCGGCGTCCACTGTAGCCGCTTCGATGAGACGGGCATCGGACGCAACTTCGACTTCGCCACGGCCAGGAACATGGCGACCGACAAGTTCGCCAGCGAGGGCGACTGGGTCGTCATGATCGATCCGGACGAACGTCTAGACCAGCACACGATCGAGAACCTGCGGGAGTTCCTGGCGTCCACCGCCGCAGATATCGTGCTCTCGCCGCTCCAGGCCGTCTATCCGGACGGATCGATCCGCACATTCGTCCCGAAGCCTATCGCCTATCGGTGCAAGAAGAGCATTAGGTGGGCGTTCAAGGTTCACGAAAAGCTCATCGGTTCGCCCAACCAAGTCCTCGTCAAGAACGCGATGAATAGCCACATGATCGTTCTCCACGATCAGAAGAGGCGGACCGGCATCGAGGACTTCTACTCGAAGCTGATGGCCGCAGAGCCCTACTTCACGGACGCGGACTACAAGGCGAAAGTGCGGGCCGAGTGGCCTATCCTGGACTACGATAGGCTGGACGACGACCGGATCAAGAAGGTCTTCTGCGGGCCGCTGGTCAGCGTCGTCGTCCCGACATACGACCGGCCTGAGCTGCTCAAGAAGGCGGTCTATTCGATCCTCGCCCAGGACTACACGAACCTCGAAGTCATTATCGTCGGGGACAAGTGCCCATCGTTGAAAGTGGAAGACTGGATGGGCGTCTTGAGCACGCAGGTCCGCGCCTATAACCTGCCGACCAACCATGGGGCCGGCGGGGCTATACCACGTAATTACGGAATAATGCACGCGGCCGGACAGATCATTGCTTATCTTGACGACGATTGTATCTATACACCAGATCATTTGTCGTCTCTTTATGCAAAAATAAGTAGTGGGAATTTCAGCTATGCGCTTGGGTCCTTTAGGATGGTTGAACCAGACGGATCTAAATCCGTAGATATAATCTGCGACAAGCCAAGACTATATAGGGTGGATACATCAGCCGTGATGCACAAGAAATGGCTTGTGAGAAAATTTGGATTCTGGAAAGACAGGACCGAAGCTTCTTATAGCCATGACTTCGAGTTCGTTTCAAGGTGGAAAGATGAACCATGCGTCATATCTGACAAAATCACAATGATCTATACCAATACAGCCCATCAAGACCTGGATTTCATCAAGAATGCTTAAGAAATGCACAAAATGCTTGCTGAAGCTTGACATTGGCAAGTTTTATGAAGGGTACGCGTGCTGTAAGAAATGCCATGGTATTGCGACAAAGAGAAGCAGCAGGGCGTTTTTCGAGAGAAAAGCTGCACTCATCCGTTCGCTTGGCGGCAAGTGTAGATGTGGAAACACCCGATTCCATTCGTTGGTCATCCGGACGCGTAGCGGAATAAAATCGATCACTTGTAAAGCATGTCAAAGGAAGAACCACAAGGCTACCAAGAAATGCAACAAATGTGGCCGATCATTACGACTGACTCAGTTTCACAAGAAAGACGCCAGCAATGATGGCCGCGCCCCTACTTGCATCAAGTGCTCCCTAAAGTACGTTCACACTCGTGCACATATCAAGCACGTGCAATATGTCGCGGATAAGAATAGGCTACGCGGCACCATACTTCAATATTACGGAGATAAATGCGTTGTTTGTGGTGAAAAACATCCGGACTTCCTGGCCATTGATCATACCACTAGCAATGGTGGCGAGCAAAGGCGAAAACACAACATGCGCGGTTTGAGGTTGTATCGCTGGATCGTAAAAAACAGCTTTCCGAAAGATCTACGCTTATTGTGCCACAATTGCAATATAAAAATGCACTTCTCCGCACACCGTAGATCGGAATATCATGCACTTATGAAGGCGAATGTTATGTATCACTATGGTGATGGCAAGTGCGTTTGTTGTGGAGCTGACGACATGGATGTTTTGTCTGTTGATCATATTCATGGTAATGGCGCCGCAGACAGAAAGAAATGCGGAGGCGGCGGTAGTCACTTTTATCGTTTACTAATAAAGCGCCATTATCCTCCAGGTTATCAGGTCATGTGCTTCAACTGCAATTTTAGCAAGCACATACGAGGCACATGTTGTCATAACCTGGCCTAGATTCAGAATTATGGCACGAACCGGCGCATATGAATTCCGACTCGCGGCTAAAGCGGTGAACGGGGAGGTTCCCGGCAACGGCCTCCACCTTCACGAATTAGTCGAGCCGGGCGAATGGGCGTGGATCGACCTGCGTTCGGTAGGAGGCAACGGATGGGACCTTATCATCCGGTGTCCAGACTGCGGTTGCTTCGGGACATTGTGGCGGATCGATCGGGGACACGACATCGACGCGCAGGGCAACATCAGTCCGAGTGTCCTCGAAACGTGCCAACACAACTGTGGATTTCACACGATGCCGACGAAATTGTTGGGTTTCATGAATAAGAGACTCAATGCGTCGTAACCTGATCTACCACATCTATCCGACATGCCATCCCTGGGGCGGCGACATGTGGAGATGGAACGTCGACCAGCTCCGGAAGTCCTATAGCCAGTTCGATAGAATAGTCTTCTCGATCGCCCTGGACGAGAAGACGGAGACAGAAGAGGAAGTCAGGAAGCATCTCAACGTCAAGAGCGCCGAATTCCTAATCCGGGCGAATAAGCCGACCTGGGAGACTGAGACGCTCATCGAGAAGTTGGCGATGGTCCAGTCGATCCGGAATGACGAAATCACGTTCTACGGGCACACCAAGGGGTCGTCCCGCGAGCCATTCTATTGGGAGAACGTCAAGGCCTGGACAGGCGCCATGTACCTGTTCAACCTCGGAAACCAGAGTGTCATAGACAGCATACTGACTACGCATTCAGCCGTTGGTTGCTTCCAAACTGACTGGCCCAATCTTGGCGGATCGAACTGGCATTTTGCGGGCAACTTCTGGTGGGTGAATAACTTTGCCTTGTTCTGGCAGCGCAACTGGCGCGATGTTGAACAGACAAATCTGGGTGCCGAGGGTTATATTGGCAGACACATTCAGAAAAATGAGGCCGTCTGCCTCTATAGGACGGCAGTAGATCCCTATAAGACAAGGCTGGACGAGGCGGAATACAAGGCAGAATTCGAAAGAACCATAGGAAGAGGCCACCTGCCCCTGTGAACCTCCCCTACGTCGGCCATCCCGCCTACGCCGTCCACCTCCCACTCCAGCATAACATCGATGCGAGCTCCTGGTACGGGCACATCCCGTTCGCGAGGTGGCTGGTAGAGCGCACGAGACCCGGGAAGATAGTCGAGCTGGGCGTGTTCCAGGGCGGGTCCTATCTGGCGTTCTGCCAGGCCGTAAAATATTTGAGGCTTGCCGCGCGTTGCTGGGGAGTGGATACCTGGAAGGGAGACGCCTTTACCGGACCTTATGACGGAATCTTCCCCGTATTACTTTCGACACACCAGCAATACGCCGACTTCTCCCAGCTCTTACGCTGCACTTTTGATGCCGCGGCGTACCAGGTGCCGTCTGACATCGACATCCTTCACATCGACGGGCTTCATACCTATGATGCGGTGAAGCACGACTTTCGGGAGTGGGTCGGGAAGATGTCCAATCAGGGAATCGTACTGCTTCACGACACGAGAGTCGTCCATCCAGAATTCGGGGTTTCTCGCTTCTTTGAAGAGGCGAAGGTCATGCACCCGACGTTCGAATTCCATCATTGCGCTGGCCTGGGAGTAGTCGCCGTCGGGTCCCACGTTGACGTGCCCGAACTCTTTAGCGCAGGCGTCGAGCAGGCTCAGGAAATCCGGGATTTCTTTGCTGGCGGAGCAAAGGCTGCAGAAGAACCGACCCAGAAGGCCCAGAAGAAGTGAGAATCCCATCGAGCCCGGAGAAGCATACCCACCGCCGAAGGACCTGGTCACGTTGGTCGTGTAAGTAACAATGATCTGTCCCGTCGCCCCGGCACCACCCGAGTCGTTGCTTCCACCGGCACCTCCACCTCCACCACCGGGGGCAACACCGTCACTACCGCCAGCCGTGTTGTTCCCTCCCTTTCCGCCGTCACCACCACCCGCCAATCCGGTTCCGCCAGCCCCTCCGGTTGCTCCTACGTTATTTTGTCCAATATTTCCTGTCGCTTGATACGCGCCTTCTCCTCCACCCCCGCCGCCCTGATCGCTGGTGGTTGATCCATTTCCTCCAGCACCACCAGCGAAAATCGCACCGGCATCCCCAACAGATGCCACAACAGCGCCACCCGCGCCTCCCGTGGTAAGATTCGCAGGACAAGTTCCTCCAGCCGCTGTGCAGGCGACGGCGTCCTCTCCAGTAAACGTAGTCGGGTTTCCGTTGCTTTGGGACGCCGCAGCAACAGCAACCCCGACTGTGAATGTATATGATTTTCCCGGAATGACCCTGATTGCCGCCCTCTTCGAATAGGCTCCTCCCCCTCCACCTCCACCGGACCTCTTGGCTACTCCCGGACCATTCGAGCCCGCCGCCGCACCACCTTGGCATTCGACCTGAAGTGAGTACACCCCAAGCGGGATGGTGTACGCCGCAGTGGCGCTGATCGTGACTGGAGACGCACCAAGATCTGCCATAACTCAGCCTATGTGTAGGTAATGATGACCTGAAGCAGACAAGCCGATGCAGCTAAGTTATCCGCTCCACTGCCCAGCCGATAAACCCTGATGTGCAGCAATTGCCCAGCAGCAGGGGAACTTGCTGCTTGCTTGATCGTGATTGCCGCCGTAGCGGCAGAGATATTTATGTCTTTATCCGCGTTGTTTGCATCCGTCACTTCAACTCCCGCCGAGAAAGTCATATCAAACGGGTCGCCATCTGTGTAAGAGTTCGCCGAGCAACCCCACACCACACTGTTGGTTGATGCATTTGCACAGGCCCATATAAATTTCGCGGTAATAGTTGCCGCCGCAGTATAGTTCGCTGGCAAATAACAGGTCCACTCAGCATACTTCTGTGCAGCCTGCACGAATTCCAAACACTGATAGTTCAACTTACTCGTAGTCAATTCGGTACGATTCGGTCCGGTGCATCCATTCGTTGTCGATGCCCATCCGCCAGCCGCTCCCAGAATAAATGACGATCCTTGTGTGAGACCTTGGAAGCCCTGCCGGCCCTGGACGCCCTGAGCGCCCTGGTAGCCTTGGAAGCCTTGATAACCCTGCTGGCCTTGCCGGCCCTGCCAGCCCTGCTGACCCTGCTGGCCTTGGCTACCCTGTAGGCCTTGCACGCCTTCGGCAGTTGGACCCTGCCAGCCCTGCGCACCTTGCTGGCCTTGCACGCCCTGTAGGCCTTGCACGCCTTCGGCAGTTGGACCCTGCCAGCCCTGCGCACCTTGCTGGCCTTGGAGTCCTTGCCAGCCCTGCTGGCCCTGAACGCCTTGTTGGCCTTGTTGTCCCTGCCGGCCCTGCTGGCCCTGCACACCCTGCAGGCCCTGAAGTCCTTGCCAGCCCTGCCAACCCTGCTGGCCCTGCTGGCCCTGCTGACCCTGCACACCCTGCTGGCCTTGCACACCCTGCAGGCCCTGAAGTCCTTGCCATCCTTGCTGACCTTGCTGGCCCTGCACACCCTGCTGGCCTTGCTGGCCCTGCTGGCCCTGAAGTCCTTGCCATCCTTGCTGACCTTGCTGGCCCTGCACACCCTGCTGGCCCTGCTGGCCCTGCTGGCCCTGTACACCCTGCAGGCCCTGCTGGCCATCGCCACCAGAACCCTGCCAGCCCTGCTGGCCTTGGCTACCCTGTAGGCCTTGCACGCCTTCGGCAGTAGGACCCTGCCAACCCTGTGCACCTTGCAGTCCTTGGAGTCCTTGCCAGCCTTGGCCACCCTGCTGACCTTGCTGGCCCTGAAGGCCCTGCTGGCCATCGCCACCAGAACCCTGCCAGCCCTGCTGGCCCTGCATGCCCTGTTGACCCTGAAGGCCCTGCTGGCCATCGCCACCAGAACCCTGCCAGCCCTGCTGGCCCTGCATGCCCTGTTGACCCTGAAGGCCCTGCTGGCCATCGCCACCAGAACCCTGCCAGCCCTGCTGGCCCTGCATGCCCTGTTGACCCTGCATGCCCTGCTGGCCATCGCCACCAGAACCCTGCCAGCCCTGCTGGCCTTGCTGACCCTGCTGGCCTTGCTGTCCCTGCTGGCCCTGAACGCCTTGAAGACCTTGGAATCCCTGTACGCCTTCGCCAACAGCGCCTTGCCAGCCCTGCTGGCCTTGCTGACCCTGTTGACCCTGTTGACCCTGCTGGCCCTGTTGACCCTGCTGACCTTGAACACCCTGAAGGCCCTGGAGCCCTTGCCAGCCCTGCCAACCCTGCCAACCCTGACCACCTTGCTGGCCCTGCTGACCTTGGACGCCCTGTTGGCCCTGTTGGCCTTGTTGACCCTGCTGGCCCTGATAACCCTGCAGACCCTGGAGTCCTTGCCAACCCTGCTGACCCTGCTGACCTTGTTGGCCTTGCTGGCCCTGAATACCATCACCAACAGAGCCCTGCCAGCCCTGCTGGCCCTGAACACCCTGCTGGCCCTGAGTGCCTTGTTGGCCTTGTTGACCCTGATAGCCCTGCAGACCCTGCAGACCCTGGAGTCCTTGCCAACCCTGCTGACCCTGCTGGCCCTGCTGGCCCTGCTGACCTTGATAGCCCTGAGTCCCTTCGCTTCCGGGACCCTGCCAACCCTGGCCGCCCTGCAGACCCTGCTGACCCTGGAAACCCTGCAGACCCTGTATGCCCTCTGCCGATGCTCCTTGCCAGCCCTGCTGACCCTGCTGACCCTGTAAACCCTGGAGGCCTTGCCAGCCTTGCTGACCCTGCTGGCCCTGCTGACCCTGGAATCCTTGATAACCCTGGAGTCCCTGCAGGCCTTGCCAACCCTGCTGCCCCTGGAACCCTTGCTGGCCCTGCTGGCCTTGAAGTCCCTGAAGGCCCTCAAGACCTTGCCAACCCTGATTACCCTGCCAACCTTGCCAGCCTTGACCGCCCTGGAACCCTTGCTGGCCCTGTTGGCCTTGTACGCCTTGCCAGCCCTGCTGGCCTTGCCAACCCTGATTACCCTGCCCGCCCTGACTACCTTGTAGTCCCTGCCAGCCCTGCCAGCCCTGGCCGCCCTGCTGACCCTGTACACCCTGCTGGCCCTGCTGACCCTGGAATCCTTGATAACCCTGGAGTCCCTGCAGGCCTTGCCAACCCTGCTGCCCCTGTTGACCTTGCTGCCCTTGGACACCCTGCAGACCCTGAAGGCCTTGCCAGCCCTGCTGGCCCTGCTGACCTTGCTGCCCTTGGACGCCTTGCTGGCCCTGGAGTCCTTGCACGCCTTGCAGGCCCTGCTGACCTTGCTGGCCCTGAAGTCCTTGGAGCCCTTGCCAGCCTTGCCAGCCTTGCTGGCCCTGCTGACCTTGCTGACCCTGCTGGCCCTGAAGTCCTTGGAGCCCTTGCCAGCCTTGCCAGCCTTGCTGGCCCTGCTGACCTTGCTGACCCTGCTGACCTTGGACACCCTGCAGACCCTGAAGGCCTTGCCAGCCCTGCTGGCCCTGCTGACCTTGCTGACCCTGCTGGCCCTGAAGTCCTTGGAGCCCTTGCCAGCCTTGCCAGCCTTGCTGGCCCTGCCAGCCCTGCTGACCTTGTTGGCCCTGCCAGCCCTGCTGACCTTGAAGACCTTGCTGGCCCTGTACGCCTTGTAGACCCTGAAGACCTTGCCAACCCTGCTGACCTTGCTGACCTTGCTGGCCCTGTTGCCCCTGCCAGCCCTGGGCTCCCTGAGGTGGAATAATTCCGAAGGATGTCAGGATCCAGGACGCATGAGAACTGCCCTGGTAGACGAAGTGGGCTGCCCTAGCCGCAGCGCTCGAAGTGAAGGCAAGAACACGTACGACAATCCGGTCGGTAGTCAAGAGCGTAACCGGCGCCGCCACTACCCACTGAACGTCATATCTAGTAACGGCATTCGCCACGTTGTCGGTCGGGCCAGTCGTATCGATGACAGTCGTAATGCCAGTGATCGTGTCCCTCTTGCAGATCTCGTACTTGAAGTACGTGTCTGACCCGACCGCGACGTAATGGTAGCAGTGGAATTCCCAGACCCCAGCCGGGATTGTCAGCTGACCCGGGACTGTCGCTACGGTGATGTAGTTGTCAATCGGGACGCCATTCACGTCCGCGCTGGTCACGCTCTGAGACTCATCAATCTCACCAGCCGCCGGCGGCAGACGAGATAGCTTCTCGTTATCGACGGTGAGGGTGACGTTTGCCCCTTCTCCTTCTATGTTGAGCGCCGATGCGTCAGACAGGGTTAGAGCACCGGCTGCCACGGATGCAATCGGGAATGTACTGTTGTTAGAGGCCGAATTAGTGACCTTCACCTTTTGGCGGGCAACCCAGAGATCAGTAAGGAAGCTGCCGCCATCGCCGCGGACGATCGTGTCAGGATTCGTATTGGCGAATGAGATCTGCGTTGAAGGACCAGTCTTTGGAGTGATTATGTCGCTGGCGCCGGTGTCGAAATAGAGGATCATGCCGGCGCTTGTGCCAGCATCGCCCTGAATGCCCTGTAGTCCTTGCCAACCCTGCAAACCTTGTTGGCCCTGCTGGCCTTGCTGACCCTGCTGGCCTTGATAACCCTGCCAACCCTGCCAACCTTGCTGGCCCTGAACGCCCTGTAGACCCTGCAGGCCCCCAAGACCCTGGTACCCTTGCTGGCCCTGCTGGCCTTGCTGACCCTGCTGGCCCTGAACGCCCTGTTGACCTTGCTGGCCCTGCTGGCCCTGCTGGCCCTGATAGCCCTGCCAGCCCTGATATCCTTGAAGGCCTTGAATTCCCTCTGTTGACGGACCCTGCCAGCCCTGCTGACCCTGCTGGCCCTGATATCCCTGAAGGCCCTGGATGCCCTCTGTTGACGGACCCTGCCAACCCTGCTGGCCCTGCTGGCCCTGCAGGCCTTGATAGCCTTGCTCACCACTAGGCGCTATGGCACCCTGCCAGCCCTGCCAGCCCTGCTGGCCCTGGTAACCCTGACCGCCGCTACCTTGCCAGCCCTGTTGACCTTGCTGACCCTGAAGACCCTGCTGACCCTGATAACCCTGGTAACCCTGACCACCTTGCTGGCCCTGCTGGCCCTGTTGACCCTGAAGACCCTGCCAGCCCTCAAGACCCTGCCAGCCCTGCTGGCCCTGCTGGCCTTGAACGCCTTGTAAGCCCTGAAGTCCCTGCCAGCCCTGCCAGCCCTGTTGACCCTGCTGACCCTGCTGGCCCTGCTGGCCCTGGCCACCTTGTAAACCCTGGAGGCCCTGCCAGCCCTGCTGGCCCTGCCTGCCCTGCTGACCTTGCTGACCCTGCTGGCCTTGCTGGCCCTGGAGTCCTTGATTGCCCTGAAGGCCCTGGAGCCCTTGCCAACCCTGCTGACCCTGCTGGCCCTGCTGACCTTGCAGGCCCTGTAAACCCTGAAGGCCTTGAGTTCCTTCGCTTCCCGGACCCTGCCAACCCTGACCACCTTGCTGGCCCTGTTGACCCTGCTGGCCTTGGTAGCCCTGTTGGCCTTGCTGGCCTTGCTGACCTTGATAGCCCTGGAGGCCTTGTATGCCTTCCGTCGACGGGCCTTGCCAGCCTTGTAGGCCCTGCCAGCCCTGATAACCCTGGAGGCCTTGTATGCCTTCAGTCGACGGACCCTGCCAGCCTTGCTGACCCTGGAGACCCTGCAGGCCTTGGTAACCTTGCTCACCGCTTGGCGCTATGGGGCCCTGCCAGCCTTGCCAGCCTTGCTGACCCTGGTAGCCCTGACCGCCGCCGCCTTGCCAGCCCTGTTGACCCTGTTGGCCCTGTTGACCTTGTTGGCCTTGATAACCCTGGAGACCCTGCGAGCCCTCCAAGCCCTGCCAGCCCTGCTGGCCCTGCTGGCCCTGCCTACCTTGTTGACCCTGTTGACCTTGTTGACCTTGTTGGCCCTGCTGGCCCTGTTGACCTTGCAGACCCTGCAGGCCTTGCAGGCCCTGCCAGCCCTGGCTACCCTGCTGGCCCTGCCAACCTTGACCGCCCTGCTGGCCCTGTTGGCCCTGCTGGCCCTGACGGCCCTGCAGACCCTGAAGTCCCTGCCAACCCTGCCAGCCCTGTTGACCCTGCTGGCCTTGCTGGCCCTGCCTGCCTTGCTGGCCCTGCGTACCGGCATCACCCTGCCAGCCCTGACCGCCCTGCTGGCCTTGCTGGCCCTGCTGTCCTTGCTGGCCCTGCCTGCCTTGCTGGCCCTGCGTACCGGCATCACCCTGCCAGCCCTGACCGCCCTGCTGGCCTTGCTGGCCCTGCTGTCCTTGTCTACCCTGTTGACCCTGCTGGCCCTGCGTACCGGCATCACCCTGCCAGCCCTGACCGCCCTGCTGGCCTTGCTGACCCTGCCAGCCTTGCTGACCCTGAACGCCCTGAAGGCCGGGTTCGCCAAAACCCTGCCAGCCCTGTTGACCCTGCTGGCCTTGCTGACCCTGCCAGCCCTGCTGGCCCGCATCACCCTGGAGGCCTTGTAGGCCCGGATCTCCTGTCCCTTGCCAGCCTTGTGAACCCTGCCCACCCTGAAGCCCTTCTCCGCCCTGGGGGCCCTGATAGCCGGCTCCAATAGGCCCCTGGATTCCCTGCATGCCATCGACGCCGATGTTTCCGACACCCTGCCAACCCTGCCAGCCCTGCTGACCCTGCTGGCCCGGAGAGCTCTGATAACCCTGTAGGCCTTGGATGCCCTCAGTCACTGGGCCCTGCCAGCCCTGCCTGCCCTGCCAGCCGTCTCTGCCGACGTAGCCCTGGCCCTGATAACCTTGTTGTCCCTGGCGACCGATCGGCTGTTGGGGGATCGGCATTAACGGACTGGCCTTGGCCTCGTCGATGATGCTGGGGGGAAATAACACGAAGACATATTTTCCTATCGTTTTCGTCGTCTCGGGAGCAGGCTCTATTATCTGATCAGAAGACCACCAGAATCTGAACGGTGTCGGATGCGACGATACGACCGTGATGGACTGAATGCCGATAGAATGATCGTGGGTAGAAATCCTGTGAATATAGTTGACCGGCACGATCTGAAGGGCAAATCCGTTCTTCGACCTGAGTCTTATCTGGATGGGATAAGAGCCGTCATTCGCAATGACGATACAGAGCGCCGGATTCGGTAAGAAATTAAGAGACTCCGTGGATGTTGATGTACCAGAAGAGAAATGTATCATCTGTGCCCTTTGCAAACTCTCTGATATATTTGAAGCGAGAAGGGAACAAGCCCAGATCAGATCCGTAAGAAAATATATCTTGTTCGGTTTTCTCTTTTCAGGGAGGGAGACATGCGGTACGTGAAGCTGCCGGTGCTGGCTCTGGCTTTCTTGATGGTGTCGGTCGTCGCCTTCGCCGCGGATGCCGTGACCGGGACGCCCGGAGCTGCGGCCACTGCGGTCGTCAGCATCTGGTCCAAGATCGGGATGGGAGCCCTCGGCGGCGCCATCGCGGCGATCGTCGGCTGGCTCAAGAACCGCGACATCGCCACGGACGTCCAGCAGCCGTTCGACGTCAAGTACATGGTCATCACTGCCGCGGTCGGGGCGATCCTCGGCGCGGTGGGTGCCTGGCTCGGCAAGGGCAGCGCACTTGATACGCTGACCTGGCTCGAGGCGTCCACGATGTGGGCGGCTATCGTGGCGTTCGGCGAGATGGTCCTGAAGGCCATCTTCCGGCAGGGTGCGCCTCGGATCAACGACATCATTGCCGTCTTCAAGAAGACCGGCGTAAACCCTACGGTGCCAGTGCAGAAGCCATAGTTGCATTCATCCAAGGCCGCGCGAAGGCCAAGGACGTCACGGCGCTCACGTACCTGTTCAAGGACGTGGTGACAGAGACTTTCGTCGGACCCCTAGCGCCGGGGTCCGACGATCTGTTCTTCCGCGAGCTGCTGGTCAAGACCTGGAACATGCTCCTGCTCCGCATATCGGATGCTCACCTGTCGGAGCAGGAGCTGGAAGAATTAGGCTCAGCCCTCAGAAGAGTATATATCATTTTCCAAAATTACAGGCTCAGAAAGCAGCAATATACAATTACCCAATGGTTGGATAAGCTCGTGGGTGCTGCAAAAGAAGTAGGAGTCTCACTATGAAGAAGCTTTTAGCAGCTTTGCTGGCCGTCTCCTGTTTCGGATGCGCCTGGACTGAGCAGGTGGCGACGGACTACATGGTTTCGGCGGCAGATGAAATCAACAAGACAGCCTTCGAAGGCAAGCTGCAGTATAAGTTGTGTTATTGCGACCGCAACAAGGACGTCAAGTGCTGGAGGCATCATGGCCTTTATTCTCCGGCTTCCAAATTGATTCACATCGCCCCCGAGTGGTACTGGGAGCCGTACTGGTACTTCCAGGGCGTCATCGCGCACGAGCTCATTCATGCCTACCTCGATCAGACGCATCAGGAGGCGAGCGAGTCGCACCCGCATAGCTGGCGGTTCCGACAGGAACGCGAGAGGGTCGCCCAGGCCATCGACATTCCGGAATGGGCCATCCCTGATGGCAAGAAATCCGGCGACAAATTGGACGCAACGCGCATGATGGCTTACCTGGAAAGATGGGAACAGGCAGAGCGGAACAGAGTACACGGCATCATAACAGCGAACGTGACGTCCGGCGGCTGGCCAACTGAGCTTTACGATCCAGAAGATTGGCGAGATGAACCGCCCGTTAAGAAATGAAAATCCTGATCGCCCTTCTTCCACTTCTCTGTGGCTGCCAGGTCCTCCGAGTATTGGACTTCGGCGGGAGCGACGACAAGCCGTTCGAGTTCAGATTCGGATGGGAGAAGGGCGTCGACGTATCGACGGCAAAGCCTGGGCACACCGACGAGTGCGGCGTCTACAAGCCGGAAGTGCCTGAGGTCGAAGCCGCTTTAAGCTTCCCGGACGTTTCAGCTGGCCTGATGGTCGAAATGCAGCCCCACGCCCGAATCACGCCCGTCGTCAACGTAGACCTATTCGACGTGAAGGTGCCATACGCGAGATGGTTCAGTGCACAAGCCGGGATGGGTTATCAGCTTGGTGAGCTCTATTTTGGCAAGAGAATCATCAGCATCCTAGAGCTGACCGTAGGCGGTTGGGGCGGTTACGACTTCGAAGAACACAAGTGGGCGTGGGGTCTCGGCGGGACGATCATCAAGTTCTAGCACTTCTTCTCTTCCACATAACATATCAATGGAGAAAATATATGATGTACCCTAACCACACGTGAGAAGAAAATGGCCCTCGGCTGCGACAAACCTGGACTCACCTGGCCAGAAAAGCAACGTATCAAAAACGGTGGCGGCACTCCAGGCGGCAAGGGCCCGCAGGGACCGCCAGGCGTTCCTGGCCAGCCAGGTCAGCCAGGCCAGCCAGGTCAGCCTGGCCAGCCAGGTCAGCCTGGCCAACCAGGCCAGGATGGACCACAAGGTTTGCAAGGTCTGCAAGGCCTCCAGGGTCTTGATGGCCTACAAGGCGGTCAAGGCTGGCAGGGTCCCGGCAGCCCCGGCACGCAAGGCTATCAAGGCGTAGATGGCCTCCAGGGTCAGCAGGGTGGACAAGGCTGGCAGGGTCCAGGAAGCCCAGGCACGCAAGGTTACCAGGGCGTCGATGGTCTGCAAGGCCAGCAGGGCGGTCAAGGCTGGCAGGGGTATGGTGAGCCTGGTTTACAGGGTATTCAGGGTCAGCAGGGCTGGCAGGGTTGGCAAGGCCCGATCGCGCCGAGCGGCGAGCAGGGCTATCAGGGACTCCAGGGTCAGCAGGGTCAGCAGGGCCAACAGGGCTGGCAGGGCGATTTTGGCCTTCAGGGTCTCCAGGGTTATCAGGGCCAACAAGGTCAGCAAGGCCAGCAAGGCGGCCAGGGTTATCAAGGCTGGCAGGGCTGGCAAGGCGATTTTGGCCTTCAGGGCCTACAGGGACAGCAGGGTCAGCAGGGTCAGCAGGGCTGGCAAGGCTTTGGAGTTCAAGGCCTACAGGGCTATCAGGGCCAGCAGGGTCAGCAGGGTTGGCAGGGCCCAATCGCGCCCAGCGGCGAGCAAGGTTATCAGGGCCTGCAAGGACTCCAAGGCCAGCAGGGTCAGCAGGGCTGGCAAGGAAACGAAGGACTCCAAGGTCTTCAGGGCGTTCAGGGTCAGCAGGGCCAGCAGGGCCTCCAAGGCCAGCAGGGCCAGCAGGGCCAACAGGGTCAGCAAGGCTGGCAGGGCTGGCAAGGTCAGCAAGGACTTCAAGGTCAGCAGGGCTGGCAAGGGCTCCAAGGCCTTCAGGGTGTCCAGGGCCAGCAAGGTCAGCAAGGTTATCAGGGCCTGCAAGGACTCCAAGGCCAGCAGGGTCAGCAGGGTTGGCAAGGACTTCAAGGCCTCCAAGGCCTTCAGGGCGTACAAGGACTACAGGGACTCCAAGGCCTCCAAGGCATACAAGGTTATCAGGGCCAGCAAGGTCAGCAGGGCCAGCAAGGCTGGCAAGGGCTCCAAGGACTCCAAGGCCTTCAGGGTGTCCAAGGCCAACAGGGCCTCCAGGGCCTCCAGGGTAATCAAGGCTGGCAAGGACTCCAAGGCATTCAGGGCCAGCAGGGCCAGCAGGGTCAACAAGGTTGGCAGGGACTTCAGGGATTCCAAGGCCAGCAGGGTCAACAAGGTCAACAAGGTCAGCAGGGCTGGCAGGGTTGGCAGGGACTACAAGGCCTCCAGGGTTATCAAGGCTGGCAAGGCTGGCAGGGCCTCCAAGGCGTTCAGGGCCAGCAGGGTCAGCAAGGTCAGCAGGGTCAACAAGGCTGGCAGGGACCACAAGGCCTCCAAGGCGTTCAGGGCCAGCAGGGCTGGCAAGGCCAGCAAGGATGGCAGGGACTTCAGGGCCAGCAAGGTCAGCAAGGTCAGCAGGGCCAGCAGGGCCAGCAGGGTTGGCAAGGACTCCAGGGTCTCCAAGGTTTGCAGGGCCAGCAGGGCCAGCAAGGCCTCCAGGGCCAGCAGGGTCAGCAGGGTCAGCAGGGCTGGCAAGGACTCCAGGGTCTCCAAGGTTTGCAGGGCCAGCAAGGATGGCAGGGACTACAGGGATGGCAGGGACTCCAGGGTCTCCAAGGTTTGCAGGGCCAGCAAGGATGGCAAGGATGGCAGGGACTACAGGGATGGCAGGGACTACAGGGTCAGCAGGGCCAGCAAGGCCAGCAAGGATGGCAAGGACTTCAGGGCCAGCAAGGTCAGCAAGGTCAACAAGGTCAGCAGGGCCAGCAGGGCCAGCAGGGTTGGCAAGGACTCCAGGGTCTCCAAGGTTTGCAGGGCCAGCAGGGCCAGCAAGGCCTCCAGGGCCAGCAGGGTCAGCAGGGTCAGCAGGGCTGGCAAGGACTCCAGGGTCTCCAAGGCGTACAAGGCCAGCAGGGCCAACAGGGCTGGCAAGGACTCCAGGGTCTCCAGGGCCTGCAAGGCCAACAGGGCTGGCAGGGTCAGCAAGGTCAGCAGGGCCAGCAGGGCTGGCAAGGCTTCGGCGTCCAGGGACTCCAGGGTTATCAGGGCCAGCAGGGCGGTCAAGGTTGGCAAGGTTGGCAGGGCTGGCAGGGCTATGGCGTTCAAGGTTATCAGGGCGGTCAGGGTCAGCAGGGCTGGCAGGGCTGGCAGGGTCCAATAGCACCATCCGGCACACAGGGCCTGCAGGGTTATCAGGGCCTGCAGGGTCAGCAAGGCTGGCAAGGCCCAATAGCACCATCTGGTACACAGGGCCTGCAGGGTTATCAGGGCCAGCAGGGCCAACAAGGTTGGCAGGGCTGGCAGGGTCTACAGGGTTTGCAGGGTGTCCAAGGCCAGCAGGGCTATCAGGGCCAGCAGGGCCAACAGGGCGGTCAAGGATTCCAAGGCTGGCAGGGTGGCGGCGGACAAGGCTATCAGGGTCAGCAGGGCCAGCAAGGCCAGCAAGGTCAGCAGGGGTGGCAAGGAATTCAGGGCGTCCAAGGCCAGCAAGGCCAGCAAGGGTGGCAAGGGCTTCAGGGCCAGCAGGGCCAGCAAGGCCAGCAGGGCTGGCAAGGCTGGCAGGGCTACGGCGTTCAAGGCTTGCAGGGTTATCAGGGCCTTCAAGGCGTTCAGGGCCAGCAAGGCCAGCAGGGTCAACAAGGCTGGCAGGGCCTGCAAGGACTCCAAGGCGTACAAGGCCAGCAAGGCCAGCAGGGTAGGCAGGGTCAGCAAGGCCAGCAGGGCGGTCAAGGCTGGCAGGGCTGGCAAGGCCTGCAGGGCGTCCAAGGCCAGCAAGGCCAACAAGGCGTACAAGGTCAGCAGGGTCAGCAGGGAGTCCAAGGTTGGCAGGGCTGGCAGGGGCTCCAGGGCCTCCAGGGCGTTCAGGGCCAGCAAGGTCAGCAAGGTCAGCAGGGAGTCCAAGGTTGGCAGGGCTGGCAAGGACTGCAGGGACTTCAAGGATCGCAGGGCCAGCAAGGTGGCCAAGGCTGGCAGGGCTGGCAGGGCCTACAAGGACTCCAAGGCGTTCAGGGCTTACAGGGTGTTCAGGGCCTGCAGGGTGTTCAAGGTCAGCAAGGTCAGCAGGGCTGGCAGGGCCAGCAGGGCCTCCAGGGCGTTCAAGGTCAGCAGGGTCAACAAGGTTGGCAAGGACTCCAAGGTCTGCAGGGAGTACAAGGCCAACAAGGCGTCCAAGGTCAGCAAGGCCAGCAAGGCTGGCAGGGCTGGCAGGGCTTTGGCGTTCAGGGCCTTCAGGGTGTCCAGGGTCAACAGGGCCAGCAAGGCCAGCAGGGTTGGCAGGGACTCCAGGGCTTACAAGGCGTTCAAGGCCTGCAGGGCCAGCAAGGCCAGCAGGGTTGGCAGGGACTCCAGGGCTTACAAGGCGTTCAAGGCCTGCAGGGCCAGCAGGGCCAACAAGGTTGGCAGGGCTGGCAGGGCCTCCAGGGACTCCAAGGCGGTCAAGGATTCCAAGGCCAGCAGGGCCAACAGGGACAGCAAGGTCAGCAGGGCCAACAAGGCTGGCAGGGCTGGCAGGGTTATGGCGTTCAGGGCCTGCAGGGCTATCAGGGTCTCCAAGGTCAACAAGGTCAACAAGGTCAGCAGGGCCAGCAGGGTTGGCAAGGACTCCAGGGTCTGCAGGGCGGCCAAGGTCAGCAGGGTCAGCAAGGCTGGCAGGGCTGGCAGGGACTTCAGGGTCTGCAGGGCGTCCAAGGCCAGCAGGGCCAGCAGGGCCGCCAGGGTCAGCAGGGCGTACAAGGTCAGCAGGGCCAACAAGGCCAGCAAGGTCAGCAAGGCTGGCAGGGCCTACAAGGACTCCAGGGCGTTCAAGGCCAGCAGGGCCAGCAGGGCCAGCAAGGCCAGCAGGGCTGGCAAGGCTGGCAGGGCTACGGCGTTCAAGGCTTGCAAGGCTATCAGGGTTTCCAAGGTCAACAAGGTCAGCAAGGCTGGCAGGGCTGGCAAGGACTCCAGGGTCTGCAGGGCGTCCAAGGCCAGCAGGGCCAGCAGGGTGGTCAGGGCTGGCAGGGCTATGGCGTACAGGGACTTCAGGGCGTCCAAGGTCAGCAGGGCCAGCAAGGTGGCCAAGGCTGGCAGGGCTGGCAGGGCCTACAAGGACTCCAAGGCGTTCAGGGCTTACAGGGCCAGCAAGGTGGTCAGGGCTGGCAGGGCTGGCAGGGTCTGCAGGGCCTGCAAGGCGTACAGGGCCTGCAAGGTCAGCAGGGCCAGCAGGGAAGACAAGGACAGCAGGGCGTCCAAGGTCAGCAGGGCCAGCAGGGCGGCCAGGGTTGGCAGGGTTGGCAGGGATGGCAGGGACTTCAGGGTCTCCAAGGTTATCAGGGCCAGCAGGGTCAGCAGGGACAGCAGGGAGGCCAAGGATTCCAAGGCTGGCAAGGCGGCGGCGGTCAGGGTTATCAGGGCCAACAAGGCCAGCAGGGCGGTCAAGGCTGGCAGGGCTGGCAAGGCCTGCAGGGCGTCCAAGGCCAGCAAGGCCAACAAGGCGTACAAGGTCAGCAGGGTCAGCAGGGTTGGCAAGGGGGCGGCGGACAAGGTTATCAGGGTCAGCAGGGCCAGCAGGGCTGGCAGGGTCTCCAAGGACTCCAAGGCGTTCAAGGCCAGCAAGGTCAGCAGGGAGTCCAAGGTTGGCAGGGCTGGCAGGGGCTCCAGGGCCTCCAGGGCGTTCAGGGCCAGCAAGGTCAGCAAGGAAGACAGGGCTATCAGGGCCAGCAGGGTCAGCAAGGTGGCCAAGGTTGGCAGGGCTGGCAAGGGCTGCAGGGACTTCAAGGATCGCAGGGTGGTCAGGGCTACCAAGGAGCCCAAGGCTATCAAGGGAATCAGGGTTGGCAGGGCCTACAAGGCGTGCAGGGTCAGCAGGGTAATCAAGGCTGGCAAGGTGGCGGCGGACAAGGTTATCAGGGTCAACAAGGCCAGCAAGGCCAGCAAGGTTGGCAGGGCTGGCAAGGACTTCAGGGCCTGCAAGGCGTACAAGGTCAGCAAGGCCAGCAGGGCCAGCAGGGGAGGCAGGGCCAACAGGGCTACCAAGGAGCTCAAGGCTGGCAAGGGAATCAGGGTTGGCAGGGACTACAAGGCGTTCAGGGTCAGCAAGGCCAGCAAGGCTGGCAGGGCGGTGGCGGTCAGGGCTACCAGGGCCAGCAGGGTCAGCAAGGCTGGCAGGGCTGGCAGGGACTCCAAGGTCTGCAGGGCGTCCAGGGTCAGCAGGGCCTACAAGGTCAACAAGGTGGTCAGGGCTGGCAAGGCGGCGGCGGACAAGGTTATCAGGGCCAGCAAGGCCAGCAGGGTCAGCAAGGCTGGCAGGGTTGGCAGGGCCTACAAGGTCAGCAAGGCCAGCAGGGCCAGCAGGGTCAGCAGGGGAGGCAGGGCCAGCAGGGCTACCAAGGAGCCCAAGGCTATCAAGGGAATCAGGGTTGGCAGGGCTTGCAGGGCCAGCAGGGTAATCAGGGCTGGCAAGGCGGCGGTGGACAAGGTTATCAGGGTCAGCAGGGCCAGCAAGGCTGGCAGGGCTGGCAAGGCCTACAGGGGCTCCAGGGCGTACAAGGTGTGCAGGGCCTTCAGGGCCGTCAGGGTGGTCAGGGATTCCAAGGTTGGCAAGGTTGGCAAGGCCTGCAAGGTCTCCAGGGTACGCAGGGCTGGCAGGGTTGGCAAGGTAATCAAGGTTGGCAAGGGAATCAGGGCTGGCAGGGCTGGCAGGGAATGTTTGGGGTGCAGGGCTTCCAAGGCCTGCAGGGTTATCAAGGCGGTCAGGGATTCCAAGGCTGGCAAGGGAACCAAGGCTGGCAAGGTTATCAGGGAAATCAGGGCTGGCAGGGATACCAGGGGCGGCAAGGTTTCCAAGGCTGGCAAGGGAACCAAGGCTGGCAAGGTTATCAAGGCTGGCAGGGGCTCCAGGGTAGTCAGGGCTGGCAGGGCCCTGGGAGTGAAGGCACCCAAGGTCTGCAAGGATTCCAGGGTTATCAAGGCTGGCAAGGCTATCAAGGCTATCAGGGCTGGCAAGGCCCCAGTGTAGCATTAACCTCTGGTTGCGTCACCTCTGGTTTCATCGGCGACGGCGCAGTCGTCTCTGGATCACTCGCCAGCGGCTTCTATCCGAACACTGAGCTTGTAGTAAATTCTACGATTACTCCGGGAGAAGGATTCAATCCGGCTGTTGTTGGCCCAAGAGCCGTCGCGATAACCACCAGCGGTGGAGTGTCTGATACTTGGATAATGGCTGGTGCGACTTCATCAGGCCGCATGCCCGCTATTGGCATTGTTGCCGATACCGCGCTAAAGCCGACTTATGTCCTTGGCAAGCTATTCCATCCAAATAACTGGATTACATTCTCTGGTTGGGCTCCGGGCTCGCTTGTCTGGGTGGGGTCTGGTGATAATGGTTTCCTTGTAAACACGCCACCGCCCTACCCGGCTTCCCAGCAAGTTATCGCCCAAGTTCTTAATAACTCTGGGCTGCACATCTTTGGCGGATATAACTCCGGCAGCATTATCACCTCCGGGAATATCGCTTCCGGGCAAGTCTCCACGCATCACTTCGCGTCCGGCGCGATCATCGACAGTGCTAGATATCTAGTCGACGACTACTTCGTGACTGCCGAGATGATCTCTGGTGTGAAGGCAGTGGCCTTCACCCAGAGCGGCTATCTACAGATCGCGATGTGCGGGATACGTTCAGGTCTACCCAACTCTTCCGGCCGAATGCCCGCCGTCGGTATAGTCGCAGACAACGTCGCATCCGGACAGAATGCCAGGCTATATCATCGCGGCAGGATTTCCAGCACGACGTTCAATTTCTCCGGCATCATCAGCAAGCCGGTCTGGGTCGGCTTGTCAGGCGACCTCATTAGCAAAATGCCGACCCAGCTGTACAGCGGCAGCCTTGGTGCTGGTGGTGCTGGTATTGGCATACTCTGGGGCGCCATTGATCAGAGGATTGGCGAGGCTACCAGTCATTCCGGCCTGTTCATGGGCTCCATGGAGAAGGCCGTCGGGCCCAGGGCGGCCACGCTCGTAGTCGATCCGGCTGGTAATGGCGATTTCCAGGACATCCAATCGGCGGTCAACGCCCTACATTATTTAGAAGGTGGTACCATCATCTTGAGGGAGGGGAAATACTGGCTGAGCTCTGGCCTGGGCACTGTCATCCTGCCGGAGGCTGTTCCAATAGTATTCGAAGGAACGTATGGAATTCCAGACGGGTTAGCAGCGGTTGGCAAGGGTACTGTCATTTATGGTGCGTCGGGGGTCCCGGTATTCTCCATAAACGACAGCGCTGGGGCATTATATCCCAAGGTCTTTAAGAACATCAGGTTCTATGGTAATAGCACGGCGTCCGGTTCGCCAATTATATGGTCCCAAAACGCAGGCGATGTACTACTAAGATTCGAGAACTGTGCCATAAATAGGCATGATTGTCTATACGCATCCGGCCTTGGCGGGGATGTTATCGAACTCGAAAACACAGATATCACGATTACTGGGAGAGTCGGTCGACTCTGTGACGCTTATGCCACTTTTAGGATCAAGGATTCTACTATCACTGGCGGCATTCCCCCAGTAGGTTTTTCCGGTCCGCAATTCATCGCGAGTGGCAGTACGGTGGGGATGATCAACGGAGAGCTTGATCTCCACGAAGCGACACTCATAGGAAGCTATTTTAATAACGTTGGAATGTATGGCACGAGCGATAGCGGCAGCGTACTAAATGTCGGTGCGGCTCTCACGTTGTCTTGTAAGTTCGACCATTGCTTGATATCTAATACCGGGATTGTCTGCCAAGGCGGAATCACGAGCATAGAGGATTGCGACATAAACAGCATTGTTGTAAATTGGTGCGTCACTGCGTTGTCTGGTGCGACGGTCGACATAAATAATTCCAGGTTCGGCGCCGTATATGGTGCGCCATATTCCGGCTGCATCCTGCTGTGTGGCCTACCTTACAGCGGTATGAATGGCATCGTGTCTCGCAGGATTGCAGACTGTCACGGCACGCAGTATTTCTGCCATGAAGCGTCGGGCGCGGACTATACGAGGCTGGTCAATAATTTTACGCCGACGCATACTTCTGGCGGTTATACAGCCTGGCCGATAATAATTACAGGTGAGCATTCCGAAATCCTGGATGGCCAATTAAAGAGCGATCAATTCTTGTGGGGTGATTCATTTGCCGTTTCGGGCGCATATGCTGCCGCACAGTATGGGCCTGGCGGTTTTGTCGCGGTAACGGCAATGCCAGGCCTCTCTGGCAGATGGCCAGCCATTGGCGTCGTCATAGGGCCGATTGGAACTCTCGGTAACCCGACAGTATATCAATGGGGTCCTGTCCATTCGCCGTACCTGAATTTCGCAAATCCTGTCTGGCTCAATGACGCCGGCAAACCGGTCTTTGCAGGCCTATCCGGCGCCATTACGACCGTAAACCCGATAAGCTCCGGGGCTCTCGCGCAGCAAATCGGGTACGTGCTGGACGGCTCCGGGATGTTCGTGACCGCAGTCCCGCCCATCCAGTCCGGCACGATCCAGAGCTATCAGTTTACATCCGGCGCGATCATAGACGCCGCTCAGTTCACCGCCACAAATTTCGTGGCGGCCGAGAACATCTCCGGAGTGCGGGCGGTTGCCTTTGCCGGAACGAGTGGTCAGGTCCAGATCGCCATGGCTTGGCTGGGCGGATCGGGTATGTTTCCCGTACAGACATCGAGGATGCCAGCCATCGGCGTCGTCATTGACAACGTTCTAGCTGGCGCTACCGTTCGCGTTTATGAGCGCGGGATCGTAAGTGTGGCTTCCGGTTTCTCTTCTATCTATGCGTCAGGTCTTCTGACATCTGGTACGCTTTATGTTCAGGCTTCTGGCACGATTACTGGTGCAAGACCCGGAATCACTTCCGGTGTCAATTACCCAGTCATTCAGACCATAGGTTCTCTTTGTCAGTGGTCTGGCTTCATCAACATAAATCCGGGATTCGTTGGCCTTGCAAATCCGAAACCGGTCACGGTCGTCGTAGATCCGGCTGGAAATGGCGACTTCACGGACATAACAGACGCTACGAATGCTCTAACGCATCGCGGCGGCACTGTCATCCTGCGCGAGGGAAGGCACATCATCAGCCTTTCCGGTGTCATCGTAGGATCTGGTGCCGTTCCCATAACGTATGTCGGTGCCGGCGTGTCGATGGCTGTAGGATCCGGGACGGACGTGAAGCGAGGCTTCGGGACGATTGTCGACTTCTCCAACGTCGTCCTTGGGGTAGCGTCCGGTGCATTCAGGGTAGGGGGAACAGGAGGAACACAAGGCCGCACGATCAAGTTCCAGAACATCCATTTCTGGTCCAGATTTACTTCCGGGCTCTTGTTCAACCTTGGGACTAGCGCGGTACGCGACGACTGGATATTTGAGGACTGTCTGATAGAGTGCGCCGGACAGGTATTCCGTGGTACGAATTATCCGGGTAGCATCTATCTGAACCGCAGCAAGATCTACCTACCATGGCCCGCGTGGTCTGGACAGCCAAACGCATGTACTCTCGTCGGCCAATCCCAATTGGCAATAAGAGCAGTAGATTCAGACATCTTGCTAGGTTCCGGCAATCTCGACTCCGGATACATCTATAATGGCCTGTGCAAATCGGGAGGCCAGAATTACTTGTCTCTATACATGCGCCACGGCACTCTCGACATGGGAGCGAACCCGATTTCTACTGACGGGAATATCATGTGTAATCTCTATTTGGAAGACGTTGCCGTACAAAATCAGAAAAACAACGCCGATGCTTCACTTGATCCTCTTGTCGTACAAACCGCCCGCGATTGTACGATATCTAGCTTTGAGGTTTCTGCCATAGACGTACTCCATAATTGTACGGTGGTAGGTCCCAACTCAGTTGCAGTCCGCCTTTTGAGCGGGATGTTAGCCAATATCGAGAATCTGAAGCTCCCCAGCGCCCTAACATTTTCCGGTGCAATATGGGTTGAAGACGGCGCCAGGGGCGTGGTAAATGGTATATGTGCTCAGGATATAGGGTCATTTGGCCAACTTGTTACCGACGTATCAGCTTCCGGTTCGCGGTCGAGAATAACGTACTCCAATATCGTCTGGAACTACGCCAGCGGAGCCACTCATTCCGGTTATGGTGCAGTAAGTGATGGATCCATTATCGAAGGACAGCAGCTCTACGACTATAGGCAATCCATTGATGAATTCTCAGGACCAAAGGCCGTAACCTACGCCGGGTCCGGTCTCGTCCAGATAGCTATGGCTGGCATTTCTGGCCGCATGCCAGCCGTCGGCGTTTCATTTGATTCGCCGTCGTCCGGCGACGGGACGATGTTCTCGATGGGCGTGCTCATCAAGTATTGGGGCCGCGTCAATTCGTTCCTGCTCAACTTCTCCGGCTATCCAGTTGGTCAGTCCATCTGGGTCGGTCAATCCGGCGACCTAGTCCTCACTCCGCCGACCGGCTCCGGGATGCCTCAGCAGATCATCGGGCAAGTCACCGACGGCTCCGGGATGTTCGTCGGAAACCTATGCGCCGGACTCGTCGGCTCCGGTCAGATCACGCAGACCATGCTCGCCTCCGGCGTGGGTGGTGGAGCGACGACATGGACGACCAGCTACGTGGCTGGCGAGGCCCTCAGCGGCGGCGAGTTCCTGGTCTTCTCCGGGGCCAAGATCGTCACCCTGGCTTATGCCTCCGGCACCTGGGACCACGCAAGCGTGGTGGGCGTCAGCGCCGCTGCGGTCTTGTCCGGTGCCTCGATCGCGTGCGAGACCCTCTGCGGCCGGGACGTCCGGGTCCAGATGGAGGCCAGTCTCTCCGGGCTCGTAGCCGGCAAGCCGGTCTACCTGTCCGCCCTCAGCCGCGGGGCCTGCACGACCATCGCCCCGACCACGTCCGGCAACACCTCCAAGCTTCTGGGTTGGATTTCCAGCACCTCTGGATATCTATCAGGCTCGGTTGCCAGCTCCCTGCTTTCTATCGTCTTCCAGCCTGGTCAGCAGATCCTGCTGGGCTAAAGATAACATATGTCTACCTGGGTGAACAACCAAAGCGGCCAGATGTGGCAGACTGCCCAGATAATCTCTGGGAGCATCTCCTCTGGCGGGATCACCTATGGGACGATCGCATCGGGGGCGGTCGTCAGCGGTTCAATGCCTATGTCCGGATTCATATTCGAGAGGCACATCGATCCCGCGATCCTGGGGACCAAGGGGAACGAATACTGGAAGCAGATCGGAGTCAATACGCATCTGCGGGACAGCGCGGGCTATTCGTCAGGGGTCGGCCATCGGTGGTACCTCGGCGGCATGCTGAACCGGCACGGAGGAACCAACGAGGCCGGAATCAGCTCCGACTTTGAGGTCCAGTTCTACCAATATGCCGTACCGTTCCTGGCAGCAAGGGGCGGCGCGATTGCCAGCGGCGGCATGGGAATCTACATCACGCGACTGTCGACAAGCTCCGGAGGAAAGTTCCAGCTCGGGATCTATGACTCCGCGAGCAGCGGCAATACCATCTATCCCAACACGCTGCTTGAAGTCAATAACGGCAGCGGGGTATTCTGCGCCGTCTTCGATGGCACCCTTTCGAGTGGCTCATTATACACATGGTCTCCCACGACAGTCTTGTCTCCAGGTAGCCTTTACTGGCTTTCCATTGCAGGACACCCGCTCGCAAGAGGTCCGTGGATCAAGCAAGTCGGACAAGCTACATATAGTCCGTGGGGCATCAATGACTGCTTCAACGTTGACAACACCGTGGCCATAAAAGGCATCTACGTGAATGACAATAGCTATTGGAGCGGCAATTGGCCCATGAAGACTACCTTCCCGACTGTCTCTGGACTCGTACAATTTTCTAACGTGACTATTCCGGGAATCGGAATCAGATACTGATGCCCCTCTTCCTGAACAGCGGCGCGTTGCAGTCCAGAGCCGTCTCCTCGGGAGACCTCATCTCTGGTGAGATATATGTTGGACATGTGGGATCTGGGGCCATCACGAGCGGAATTATTACCCAAAACGCCCTGCCTATCGTCATGTCTGGTCATATCGCATCTGGGGCAGGCGGCTCAAAGCTCGAACGATATTATAGGCAGATAGGCACGCTAGGCGCGTTTGGAAGCTTCGGGGGATGGGCGCATTCAGGCTTTGACGTGACGCGGGGGTATCCCGCTGGACAGAATAACTGCGCCCTTGGAATCGGAACGACGTTCAGCCCCTCGCAGACGATGCGCGTCTTCTGTATGCCTTTCGCTACGAGCAGGGCGCTATCTGCCTGGAAAGTCGCCGTCTGGCAGACTCAGAACGGAAACGACGGCAGGCTTTGTCAGATGGGCATATATGATGCGGGCTCAGATCTCTGGCCCACGACGCTGCTCTACAGCACGTCGCAGTTGCGGATGAGCGGACAATCAACATACCCAGACCCAATCTACGGCAGAACCGAAGAGAGCGGCCTAACCTGGTCCTTTGCGCCAAATAAGCTCTACTGGGCTGCGTGGCTGCAGGGTTCCGGAGCAGTCATAGGCTTAAAGGGAGTGTTTGCCCCATTGCAGTTCTGGGGAGTCGACGCAAACATGATCCCAACAAACATCGCCATGATATCGTACCGGGGAGTGAGCGGGACCTGGCCGTTGCCCGATCCGTTTCCCACGACGTCTGGTACGCTGGAAGGAACCGCAGCCAGCGTGCCAGACGTACAATTCTATTTCTAAATGGGAAAACCAATATCCCTGACAAGCGGCGCGATGGTCTCGAGGCAACTGGCCTCTGGAGACTTCGGGTCTGGTTGTGTGACCATCGGCGTTATAGCCTCTGGCGCCATAACATCTGGGAGCATTGGCCTGGCGGCCGTATGCTCAGGAAACGTAGACTCGACTGGCTTGGATCTCATAGGAAGCTCGGATTACGACCGGTTCAGGATGAAGGGGTACGGCTCCGGCATGTCCTTTAGCGCCAGTGGCATGGCACAGCGCTGGTATCCTGCCGGATTTACTGCCATGAACAGTACTCCCTCTCAAGCCCTCACAAGCTTCCCCGGTCAGTGCATTTATGCAATACCCATTTGTTCCGAAATGGGCGGAACCATCGACGACCTCCGCTTTTATAAGAATTTCACCGCATCCGGCGAGTCTTTCTGCCTTGGAATTTACGACAATGTCGACGCCACGATGGCTGACATATGGCCCGGAAGCCTACTTACCCAGGCTTCTGGCCTCTCGGCGAGCGGCGCGAACGGGCCTATCAACATGAATCCCGGCTTAGCCCTGAATCCGAACTGGATCTATTGGCTCGCCCTGCGCATGCCATCAACGGCAGGAACATACAGCCTACAAGGCATGACAGCCTGCTATCTGAACTTGTTCGGAGTCAACCAGAAATTCGAGGAGAATTCCCAAATATTCGGCGTCAACATGCCATGGAGCGGGACTCCGCTCCCCGACACGTTCCCCACGTCATCCGGAAACATCATGTACTATTCCGGGTACTTCCCGACTATCGCCATCCACTACGCCTAGACCACGCCACGCACAACATACGCACAGTATATAAGTTATCAACTCAGGAGATTCATATGCCCGGCAGCTGGGAATTCGGACCGCCGCAAGTCCTCGTAGCCATACTCACTCGAGAGACGGTCACGACCAAGTGGGCACAAGGATTCCGTGAACTCCAAATGCCGCCACAGTCCCAGATCATCTTCCTGACCGGCATGCCCTTCGGCCATGCTCGAAACTCGGCTTGCCAGACGGCGTTGCAGCACAACTTCACATACCTGTTCTTCCTGGACGACGACGTGATCTGCCCGCCGGACACGATTCCCAGGCTGATGTCCCGCGGACAGGACATCATCTCCGGGCTCTATTTCCGGCGTGCTGAACCCATCAACATGCCGGTCATGCTGAAGGACACGAAGCCCAAGCCGTCATTCATAACCGGCTTCCAGCCAGGCACCCTCATCGAGGCGGACCTGGTCGGTGCCGGATGCCTGCTCCTCCACAGGCGAGTCATCGAGCGCGTACCGCCTCCCAAGTTCGAATGGACGATCGACTATGATGGCGTGCATAGCAACATCAACGTCCCGGAATCTGAGCGGGCCAGCGAGGACTTTACGTTCATGCGCAAGGCCAAGAAGCTGGGATTCCGAATCATAGTCGATACGTCCGTCCAGTGCATCCATGCCGGGCTGTCCAGTGCCAGCATGGCCGGATTCGGACCCTTGCACTTATAGGAAGAGAGAACTATGAAGATCTGCGTGATTTCAACGAACATAATGACCTGTCCGCCGGCCGGTTATTCCGGGTTGGAAATGATAGCGTTTCATCAGGCCGCTGGCCTCGCAAGGCGCGGTCATTCGGTCATGCTGGTCGCGCCAGTCGGCTCCCAGCCGCCCGACGGAGTTGAGCTCCACGGGACGACGCTGGGCGAGAGCGAACAACAGTCCTATTCCGGTTATTGGCAGAAGCTGCCGGAATTTTCGGTTGTAATTGACAACAGCTGGAGCAAATGGTCATATATCCTAAAGGCAGAGGGTAAGCTCAAAGCACCAATTCTTGGTGTCATCCATGCCCCGCCAAACACGATGTATGCGACCCCTCCGCCGGTCCCGCTACCTTGCATCGTGGCCATCTCGCGGGACCAAGCTTTTCACGTTAGTGAATTCTGGGGCGTCCCGGCCCGAGTCGCCTACAACGGGATGGATCCAGAATTCTACAAGGCCGACCCGAAGATCCCCAAGTCAGGCCGTTATCTGTTCCTGGCCCGGTTCTCCAAGATCAAGGGTCCGCACATCGCCGTGGACATTGCTAGGAAGCTCCGGTTTGGTCTGGACCTGGTCGGCGACGACAAGATTACGAACGAGCCAGACTACGCCCAGCGGATCATGGCCCTGGCACAGAACAACATCAAGTATTGGGGTCCCGTCCCACGAGAGAAGTGCGTCGAGTTCTTCTCGTCCGCGAAGGCCCTGCTCCACATGAATCAGCACTACTGCCATGCGCCCGGCCAGAAGATCATAACGGATTCTGGGAGCATCGAGATAGAGAACATTAAAGAAGGGATGAGAGTTCTATCTCATGACGGTAAATTCCACACAGTGAAGCATACGATGCAACGCGCTTATTCAGGCCCCATCTTGAACATACGACATAGCTCCTTCTGCAATAGCGGCAGGTTGCGTGTGACCCCGGACCATTTACTTTATGTTATCAAACCAAAAGCGTGCAACGAGATTAAGACGATGTGTCGTCCGAATTTTCATTGCTATGAGCGATGTAAGATTCTAGAAGGCAAGGCGGCAACCTACAGAGCTATCATGGCCGCGAAAGGCACTGGGAGTATTGTATCTCTCGCGAAAAGGTTTGGTATCCCAGAGACGACTGCTCACTACTGGCTTAGTGGCATGACATCCCCTATGCGGATTCAGGCTCAGAAGCCCATCTTCGATAAATTCGAGCCATCCTGGGTGGAGGCTAAGGATTTAAAGACCGGCGATTGGGTAGTCACACCGGTTCCGCATTCCGTTGACACCAATGTGATCCCGCTTTGGCAGGATAGTCTCGTTAAACACGATGACGGTAGGCTGAGGGCCACACAAAATAGCAAATATGCCGGCAAACGGGGTATGGGTATCCCACAAAGCGTGGAATGCAACAGCGATTTCCTATCCCTCTGCGGATGGTATATCGCCGAAGGGTTTGAAAACCATGACGGCATAAGGTTCGCCCTATCAATCAAGGAAGACAAATATGCAAACGAGATAGACCAGCTGTGCAGAAGGATATTTAACCGTCCCGTTAGCATATTTAAGAAGCCTGAGTGTAATAGCCAGCTTTGTATCTTGCAGTTGTCGCCGATCGGTAAGGTATTCAAATCATGGTTTGGTGGAAATGCCAGGGAAAAGAGAATGCCGCAATGGATGTTTGAGCTTCCTCCAGACAAGCTTCGGCACGTTATCGCATCTATCTGGAAAGGAGACGGATGCGTCTGTAAGCGTGGCGGTCACAAGATCATGACATTAACGACAGCATCGCCGACACTCGCTCAACAGATTTGGCTAGCATTGACGAAGTTCGGTATTGTTAGTTATCTCGTTGAGAAGAAACAATCAAAGAAGTCGTATTCTCACGGTAACATCGTCTACAATCTGAATGTGTGCGGCGTCCATGCTCAGAAACTGGCGGAGATCGTTGGGTGGAAAATCGACAGGAAGAGATTCCATTGGAAGGGGATCACATTCATCCACAAGGGTTTCGTGTTTTCCAAGATCACGAAAATCGAGAGTGAGCAATATAATGGCCAAGTCTATAACATGTCAGTGGACGGTGCGCAATCATATGTAGCCCAGCTTGCATCCAGCCACAACTGTGAGCCTTTCGGGATGGCCCCAGTAGAGTCCCAGATGTGCGGCCTCCCGGTCATCGCCTTCGACAACGGGGCCATGCGGGAGACTATCAAGCACGGGGAGACGGGGTTCCTCGTCAAGACGCCCGAAGAGGTCGAACAGCTCATCAAGACGGACGCCGTCGCCAGCACCAAGCCGGAAGTCTGCCGGGAGTGGGCCAACCAATTCTCCGTCCAGAACATGGTGATCAGGTACGAGGAGCTCTGCAAGGAGGCTCTGGATACCGGGGGCTGGTAATGGCAACCCCGAAGCAGATAGCAAACTTCATGCTTAACGATCTGAGAAAGTATGCACGAATGGCGGGAGTTCGAGACGTAGCGTTCATTACGCCAGACGACGCGGCTGGCCTGCTCTGGCTTGAGGAGACTGGGCAACGTACCCGACAACAGACTCGTGAGTTGCTAGAAAGACGCGCAAAATCGGTCAAGGAATCGAACTTCGCGGCGGGGGCAAGGTGAGTACCATCACGATAGACGGCCTGTTCAAGGCGCCGTACGATAAGGCGGGCCTTCTCTACCACGACAAGGACATCATCAACAGGCACTGGCCCGTCAAGCCTGGCGACGTCTGCTTCGACATCGGGTTCGGCCCTGGATCGTGGACGCTTTACGCCCTGGCCAAGGGCGGGATCACCTACTCGTTCGATCCGAAGCCTTACGCGGTCGGGCTCCTAGAAGAGTTCACGAAGCTGAACGGCTTCACGAACGGACACATCCACCAGGCCGGGCTCATGGACCGCATCTGGATCCTGCCATTTGGGAATTCCTCCTTCAAGTGCGATCCGAAGCAGGTGGAGTGCAATTACTACGCCACGACGCTGGACGCCTTTTGCAACGGCGAGTCGACGCTATCCACTGCCAAGATCGATCGCCTGGATTACGTCAACATAGACGTCGAATCGGCAGAGCAGGAGGTCATCCGCGGCGGGCGCGAGACGATCAGGAAGTTCGCCCCGCATATCGTCATAGAGATCCATGCCGGCGTGTCGGAGGCGGACCTCAGAAGGGAACTGTCTATCCTGCGCCCCTACCAGTTCACGCTCGAGCCTGGCAACTTCCTCATCGCAAGACCCAAGAAATGAGAAGCCTCTTTTGTACGGCAGACCAGATAGGCACTCCGACGGGCGGCGGCGCAGTCACCCGGGAGGAGCTGCGTGCCCTGCGAGAGCTCGGGGACGTCGATCCGCTCGGTAGGGAAGACATCAATCCAGCCAAATACAGGATACCTGACAGCCCCTACGCATTCGACTACGTAGCCGATGCCGTCGTAGTCGGCAAGAGTACGAAGTATGACCTGGCTCACTTCTACGCCGGCATGTTCTCGAAGACCGTGCGCAGGCTCAAGGACGCCGGGACGAAGGTTACCTATACCGCCGCGGCGCACGACCTCGGACTAAGCCAGGAAGAATTCAAGACGCTCGGCATCCCGTACGATCTGCCGCACATAACGGAGCCCATCCTCTGGGCGGCCTACGTCGAGGGATACAAATCAGCCGACGTCGTCATTTGCCCCTCCAAGGCAAGTGCGAACGTCATGACTGGCTTCGGCTGCCACAATGTCCGCGTCGTATCCCACGGCGTAGACCCGGCAGACGAACTACCGATCCCAGAGGCATTCTCCATAGGATACCTAGGCCAGATCGGGCCGGATAAGGGTCTGATCTACTTGATCAGGGCCTGGGGTAAGCTGAATTATCCGGACGCGTTCATGCGCCTGGCAGGCGCCAATGTGGATGCTATGCGGCCCGTCATCCGCATGGAGGGCGGCGGTCTTGTCGACATAAAGGGCTACGTCCAGAATATCAACCAGCTGTTCGGGGACGTGTGCGTCTATGTGCAGCCCAGCGTGACCGAGGGATTCGGGATAGAGGTCCTTGAAGCTATGATGCGTGGGAGGCCGGTTATCGTCTCGGACGGGGCTGGCGCAGCGGACGTAGTCTCTGACGGGGTCGATGGTTTTGTCGTCCCTAAGCGCGACGTGGGCGCCATCGCCGACAGGATTACCTGCCTGAAAGAAGACAGGGCGAAGCTGCTCCGGATGGGTAAGGCGGCCAGGAAGAAGGCGGAAGGGTTCACCTGGGACAAGATCCGGCCAAGATACCACGAAGTCTGGAAGAGCTTGTGATCCAGTTCCAGCCCGGACAGGCCATCCTTGAGGTCGGCGGGGGTGAACGGCCGCAGTTCAGACCCAATATGGACATCCGGCCCGGACCGGCCGTCGACATTGTCCACGACCTCAACGAACCGTTCCCGCAGCCAGACAATACCTACGACGGCGTATTCTCGATGTACCTGATCGAGCATATCTCCTGGCGCAAGGTCCGCCAGTTCATAAGCGAGACATGTCGGGTAATCAAGCCGGGCGGTGGCGTGATCATCATAACCGCCAACCTGCTGGAGCAGTGTCGCACGCTGGTGAACTTGCAGGAATGGACGGACAAGTACGTCTGCATGCTGTTCGGCGACCAGAACTACGTAGGCAAGGACTGGACGGCCAACGCCCATCACTGCGGGTTCTCGCCCGAGTTCGCTATCAGGCTGTTCAAGGAGGCGGGCTTCTTGGACGTCGTCGTGAATCCGCATCCCAATTGCAACACGGACATGGTCATCGAGGCAAGGAAGCCTATGTTAATCAAGCCGACCATCAACGCTGCGGCCTGGACTCCGGAGCAGCGTGAGAAGGCCTTCGATCGCCTTTACTTCGATGGCGGCCGTGGTGGGGTCGGCGGCTATGCCAGGGAAGGCTATTGGGATTACCCGGTCCACTGGACGACGTTCAAGCACGCCATGGACCGCAAGCCAGAGAGCGTCCTGGAGATTGGCTGTGCCCGCGGCTACATCCTCAAGCGCCTGGAGGACGCAGGCATTCCCGTCTGCGGACTTGAAGTCTCCAAGCATTGTTACGGCACCAGGGTCGTTAAGCATGTTCACAAGCATGATCTGACGAAGTTTCCGTGGCCGGTCAAGGACAAGGAGTACGACCTCTGCTTCTCGATAGCTACCCTGGAGCACATTCCAGAGGACAAGATTCCGGAGCTGGCCCAGGAGCTCGAGCGCGTCTCCAAGCGGGGACTTCATGGGGTCGACTTCGGGGATAAGGATGACGGCTTCGACAAGACGCACTGTACGATGCACGACAAGGCCTGGTGGGAGGCGAGGCTTCCCAAGGGCCATGAAGTCGTCAGCAAGGAGGACCTGGAGTCAGGCCCCGTGCAGCTGCCGCCGGGCGACGGAAAGGTCAAGCTGAACGTCGGCTGCTTCACCGTCATGTCCCACTTCGGCTGGGTCAACATGGACATCCAGCCGCTCCAGCAGTGGGCCCAGCAGTACGGCTTCACGTTCCGGCAGCACGACGTGACTAAGGGGATGCCATTCGACGACGGCTGCGTGGACTTGATTTATTCAAGCCACCTCATAGAGCATTTGGACTACCGGCAGGCGGAAAAGTTCCTGAAGGAATGCAGGCGCGTCATGAAGAAGGATGCCGTCATCCGGATCATCACGCCGAACGCCGGCGAGCTCATGGAAGGCCTGAAGCACGGCATCCTCGACGCCTTCGACGAGATCAATGACGGGTGTGCGAACGCGAAGTCCCAGATGGAACGCTTCCACGCCCTGGCATGCTCCAATCACGCGTCCATGTACGACAGCACGACGCTCATAAACATGTTGAGCGCTGCTGGATTCTCCCACGTCGAACATTCTGAATTCAGGAAAAGCATTTCCCAGCAAATTCTCAAGGAGACGCTGGACATGTTCCCGCAGTTGTCCCTCTTCGCGGATGCCATTGCTTAGTACATAGGCTATGAATTTTACAGAAATCAAGAAGTGTAGGGTCTGTCAAGGTGCTGAGTTCGGGACCCTCCTGGACCTCGGCGAGCAGTGCATAGCCAACGCGTTCCACGAGAAGGATAGCCCGCCAAGCCCGCTAATTCCCCTGAAGCTCGTCCGGTGTCATAACTGCGACCTGGTCCAGCTGGCGCACAAGATCGACTACGACCTGATGTACAAGAGCTATTGGTACCGGTCCAGCATAAACCAGACTATGCGGGACCACCTGAAGGGCCTGGTCGAATCGGTCCTGAAGGTGAAGCCGTTGAATCCCGGGGATACCGTCCTGGATCTTGGTTGTAATGATGGGTTCACTCTAGGGTGCTTTGACTCGGCGGTCAATAGAGTCGGCGTGGACCCCTCGAACATCGTACCCGCCAATTGCAACCTGTTCATAAACGAGTACTTCTCGCCGCTGACCGCAGCCGCGGTCCCGATCCCCAAGGCTAAGGTCATAACCTCGATCGCCATGTTCTACGACTTGAACGAGCCCCGGAGGTTCGTGGAGGGGATCGATGCCTGCCTCGACAAGGACGGTATCTGGGTCCTGGAACTTGCCTACCTGCAGGACATCCTCAATTCGAACAGCTATGACACGCAGTGTCATGAGCACGTTGTCTATTACAGGCTCGGCACGTTTGAGCCCCTGTTAGACGGCCTGGATCTCGAGGTCTTCAAGGTCGAATTCAACAAGATCAACGGCGGCTCGTTCAGGATCTTCGTCTCCCGCAAGGGGGCGCATGGGATCGACGACTCCGTCCGAAACACGCGAGGTAATGAGCAGGCTGGATACACACCATTCACTTGGGGATATGCGGATTTTGCCGACCGGGCACTCACTTCCAAGACCCAGATGCAGAAGTTCCTAATTGAGCAGAAGCTGGCTGGTAAGAAGGTCTACGGCTACGGCGCGTCGACCAAGGGCCAGATTATAATGCAGTATTGCAACATAACTCCTGACTTTATGGTAGCCATCGCTGAACGAAATCCGGATAAGTACAACCTGTTCACCCCCGGTACCAACGTCCGCATCTGCTCGGAGGACGAGATGAGGGCTGCCAAGCCCGACTTCCTCGTCATCTTCCCCTGGTACTTCCTGCCGGAGTTCAGGGAGAGGGAGAAGGCGCTTATCGAATCCGGCACTCGGCTGGTAGTCCCCCTTCCGAAATTCGAAGTCCTCCCCGCGTAGCCGCATCCCGCCCATAGTCCAATCCAAAGATAATCTATAGTCATGAGACAGCCAGAAGAATGGCGCGAAAAGTGGCTTCAGGCCATGGGAGACATCGTGGATGTCGGCCCAGACGAGCTCGAGAAGACTATCCAGGAGAGGATGCTCTCCCTCATTTCCAAGATCCTGGCAGACGGACAGCTCGACGGCCGCACCAGTGGCCTCAAGGAGGCCGCGGCGAAGATCCTGCCGTCCAACGCGGAGGTGGCCCAGGAATTATACGAAATTGCCTTCCAACTTGAAGAGCTCGGGAGGACGGGATGACTGCCAGCATAAAGGACGTCAAGGATTATCTCGAGGCCTGCGGCTGGACTTTTGACAAGGGAACCAAGAAGTTCTTCAACGAGGGGCGCAACCAGCGCATGGACGGCGGGATCGTCGACAGGATCATCGAGGATTCGGAGACGACCTTGGACGCAGTCCACAGGCTGGATTGGGCCATCGACAAGACGGAGATGGTAAAATCAGGGAGATGAGGTGTACATCCATCCCTACTTCAAAGACCCGAAGATAGCCGGCAAGATCCAGGTCTTCGTGTTCTCCTGTCAGAGTGAGAATTCCAAGCGGAGGCGCCAGGCCTGCGCAGAGACCTGGATGCCGAAGCTGCCAGCAGACTTCTTCGAGTCCCGGTTCGTCGTCGGGGATCCGAAGCTCCCCGTAGAATCAAGGCTGGACGGGAATATCCTGACCCTGCGGTGCAGCGACACCTATGGTGGACTGCCCCAGAAGACGAAGGCAGTCATGCAGTATGCACTGAAAATGGATTACAAGTTCATCATAAAATGCGACGACGACACTTACATCCATCCGCATAGGATCACCCGGATCCCCATCATAGCCCACGACATCTGCGCCCGATGGGGAAGAAACAGCGTAGAGTTTCCATTCGGCGCCTGTTATTCAATGTCGCAGCACTTCATGAAAGCAATATTCCCCTTCTATAAGACGCACGACGGCGGCGAGGATCTCATGATCGGTAAAGCGATAAAGAACTGTCACATGTCCTTGGACATATGTCGTACGAATCTAATAAATCCATGGGGATTCGATGGAACGACCTGCGTTGGCCACTGGATAAGTCCGGATAGAATGCGGAAACTAGATAAATTAGCACATGCCAATTTCTTTATCGAACAAAAAACTGTGCTTCAACGGCAACAACTCTTAAATAGGCTCAAAAAACCATTTGCGGCCTTGAGCAAGATACCATATGCAAAGCTTTAGTTATAATCCCGCCCACCTATTACCTGAAATTCGCAAACCACAGGCACCACGCGGCGCAATAGTAGTCTGTCTTGGCTCTGAATTCCGTCGTTTAGCGCGTATTATGATCGTGCGCCTTCTTAAGTCAGGTTGGCAATACCCGATCATAGCTTTCTCTGATTACGTGGAAAATAGCTTTCCAGTCCCGATAATGCAAATTCCAGTACTACATGATATGAATTCACACAATGGCCACTTATATAAAATAAATTCATATTTCTTGACGCCATTTTTGGACACACTTTTCTTGGACGCAGATTTGTTAATGGGATCTGACATATCGGACATATGGCGATTCTCTGGTAATTGCTTATCCATAGTCCAAGAGAGGATAACGCCGAAACTCTTTAACGGACCTATGGACAACAAAGAGAGGAACGATACGATAAAGATATGTCCGCATGATTTCCCATACTACAACAGCGGAGTCATGCTATATAGAAAATGCAAAGAAGTCGAGAATTTATTTAGAACGTGGCATTTAGAATGGCGTGGAAAACAAGATCAACCAGCCTTATGTAGATCTCTTTGTATTACAAAAACTCCTATAATAGAAATGCCTCTAACATATAATTTCATGTTGAATCATAACTCAGGCATTCGAGAAGCAAGAGCCGCACTGAAAACAAATAAGATAGTACACTTTTGGTGTGGTTTAAAACATTTAATGTCAGCATTATGATATACCACAAGAAGCATTCACCACCATCTTGTGATTTAAGCTATTTTGACCATCCCTTCACATGGTGTAATTGTATCACACCACATTGCAATTGCGAATCTATTCATTCTTTTGTTAGGTCTTATCAAGACGTTCTTAAAAAAGTAAAACCAAAGGTCGTATGGGAGTGGGGCCCCGGACGCAGTACTGAGATTGCCCTCGCTTCCGGCGCTTATGTCATTTCAATTGAAACGCAAAGAAAGTTTTTTAACGTATTAAAACATCACCCTTTTCTCCGTGCGATGTTAATTCCGTCATCGGAACAATCGTATTACAGACCGGGGAAAGCCGATCTTTATTTTATTGATGGAGAGGCTCGTGAAAAATGCGTAGAATCTGTTCTGGATATCATGAAAGATGACTCCGTTATTTGTCTGCACGATGCTCAAAGGCACCGATACGAAATCGCCTTAACGAAGTATCCTCGTGTCATCTTCCTGACTCGAGGATTCGCCGTTGCGTCAAAAATGTTTGATCTTAGGGTATTATAGGCTATGCGGAAACATACATATAATCCACTTCATTTATTTGGCATAAAGAGTCAGGTAAAGATCTCCAAAATGCCGAAGGTTTTGTATATCAACCGAGCCGTACGCAGCGATCGCCGATTCTCCATGGAAAAGCAGCTTAAAGAGAGTGGCTTTCAATTTGAACGCATAGACGCGCCGACACCAGATCGCGCAATTGGATTCCTAAATCGTGCTACGCGCGGCGCGTTTTTGAGTCATTTGGAGTTAATTGAAAGGATAGCGCGAGAGACACGAGAATATATTATCTTGGAAGACGATGTAAGTATTAGAGATCGTCAGCGGATGGCGCTGGCAATTGCCAGAATAAGGCGAGAGGAATGGGCCTGCTTATACTTCTACGGCGCGTCGAGTCTGAGGAGGATCTACGGGATCGTAGATGTCCACGCCTACCTAATAAATCCGCAGTGGGCGTCGAATATCGCAGGAGCCTTGAGAGAAAGGTATAATGCCTTGTCGCTGAGCGGTCCAAAGGATTCTTCGACTTGCATCGATCAATATATTGCTCACCATTTACAGCATCTTCTGCCCTATTGGGGCATGAGCGCTTGCGTCATCCAGAACAGGAAAAAATTCGGCAGCGATACGGGGTGGATGGGTAATAAAAGAGAAGAATGATTTACAAACCAGCACACCTGCCCGGCAGCACTCCCGTCATATGCCAGAATAAGACACGCGGAATGCTCATAATTGCAATAAATGATCGCTATCTCCAATACGCGAAATGGCAGGTTGCGCATCTTCGCGCGATCGGTTGGATATGGCCGATTCGAATTGTGTCTAATAAAAGGGGGGCAGTTATCCCCAGTACTTCTATGGAGTATGTATCTGGGTCAGGCGACTGGTGGCATCGCGGCGTCAAAATCCGCGCGTATAAACTTAGCCCCTGGGATTTTACTCTCTGCCACGATGCTGATATGATCCCACGCAATATTGAAGATATCTGGAACTTCATCAAGAACAACGATTTCTGCATCACGCTGGATAGGGAACGACCATGGCTAAAAGATGCATGGTACGCATCGGTCAAATCCAAAGCGTTGACATTGGCCACGGCCGGGGCGGATACCAAACATTTCAATAGCGGACTTGTTTTATTCTCAAAATCTGAACGTACTGAATTGATTTATCGGACTTGGGCAATGGAATGGGACAGAGACCCAAATCAAGATGAACCAGCCCTCGCGCGTGCCATTGCACGGCTTAAGATTGCCCCAACTGAAATCCCAATAACCTATAATTGGAGTGAGCACGGCAAAATAGACCAAATTCTACAGGCGTATAAACGCGAACGGTGCATTCATCTTTGGGGTTCAGGAAAGTCGGCTCTTCCAGAAATCTATAGGATTCTCAGTAAATAGTTTATGCCTGAACGGATGACCTACGGTCAAGCCTATGTCTTCGATGAATCCGGCCGGTCCCGCCGGGCGATAGTCACTGTGTCCATCGGTCCAGCCTACCAGCAGATTTCCTCGCTCACCCATCCGCTCATGGCGGATTATGCCCACCGGTGCGGCGCCTCATTCGAGGTCATCACCGAGCGGGTGTACCCCAGCAACATTCAGATGTTCTGGGAGAAGCTCCAGATGAGGGAATATCTCCGGGAGTATGGACGGATAGCCTTCATTGATTCTGACGTCATAATCCATCCCCAGGCGCCCTCGCTATTCGACGTAGTGCCGGAGGACTGTCTGGGAATGCTGAACGAAGCCCACGTCCAGGGCGTCAAGAACAAGAAGAAGGAGCTGGAAGATTTCTGCCAGAGGGCTGGAATCCGGATGCCGGTCTGGGATGGCAGATATTGGAACGTAGGAATCATAGTCTTCGGGAGGCAGCACCTGCACGTGTTCGACGACCCACCGAAATGGGTTAGACATGATTATCCGGAGCAGGCCCTTGTAAATATAAGAATAGCACAGCAGAAGGTCAAGATGTTCGAACTGCCGAGGTGTATGCACGACTGGAAGCACGTGGCTAGAAAGGACTCGTGGATTTTGCACTACGCCGGGCATCCCAAAGATGGAAAGCTGGCTTCTAAAATCAAGGAAGATCTGGCAAAGTGGGGACTCTAACTGCATCATCTTTTTGTCGTTCAAGAAGGCATGCCAAAATATGTCTTTCTATCATAACGGCGACAACTCGCCTCAATAATATAGTATCTATTTTTGAGACAGTTTCGCCTGGCATCAGATTTTTCAACCTTCGTTGGTTGGTTATAATCGACGGATCAAAATGTAATGGAAGTATAAATATACAATTTCCTAGATTTGTGGAGATACGCACACTTGGCAGTAGTTCACTCGGATATGACCAGAAAAATATCGGAATCGATTTGGCCACAAAACCTGGGTGGGTGTTTTTTCTAGACGATGACAATTTAATCCATCCACAATTTTTTAACGCGATGCATAAAAATATTGTTGCGTTCCCATCGGCAAAAGGTTTCATCTTCCAACAGCAATTCATATGGCCCCCTGGGGATAAAAAAGTCCAAACAAGGCAAGTAGGGAAAGACAAAGTAAAGGTGTGCCAAATTGATCAAGCGCAATTTTTATTACATACAGACATTCTAGATAATGTGAGGTATGAAACTATGTATGCTGGCGATGGCAAATTCATAGAGAACATTTTCAGAAACAGGTCAAAAGATTTTGTTTTTATTAATGAAGTTTTGTCATACTACAATTGGATGAAAGTGAAGCGATGAGATGGTGCCAAAAAGGTGATGTGAGCGTACAGCCTCGCACCGCGAGCACGCCGTTGTCCGCTTTCACATATATTGAACCAATAATCTGCGATAAATTAACAAACAAACAAAAAGCAGATCTTATCTTAGCATCATTTTACAGAGATAATATACCCAAAGAGGCAGTTGACTTGCAGCGCGCGGTCTTCGCCAAGTTTGGATATAAACTGCGGCAGATAAAGTTTTCTGTGAATGACATAACCCGCGGATTTCACGGAGAGGCGATTCAAAATTTTTTATTTTCATGCGACAAGAGGGATTGTGCGTTGATTTTCGATGTGGATGCGATTCCATTGTCACGCTATTCTATTCCATCCCTTGCGCAGAATGCCTTATGCGGTCGAGTTTGTGGAACTGCGCAGCAATCAAATTTTTTGCACGCCGATCATCCATATGCGTCGCCGGCATTCTTCGGAATTACAATCGATACTTTTTATAAATTAGGGGGGAAATGCGCACAAACGCAGCGTTCTGATGCTGTCGAAGAATTAACATGGAAAGCACAAGAAATAGGCATTCCTGTGTCCTTGTTCTGGCCGCACTCTTCTGAAACCAAGAAATGGAAACTCGGTTTAATACAATGGTATGGTATTGGCACAACCTATGCATCCCGAGGTTTTCCAATAGCTTATCATCAGTTTGAAGCCAGAGTATCAACAGATAATTTTGTATGCAAATGCAAAGAGATATTGGAAATGTAAAATGCAATGGACAAGAATTGGGAGATGCGTGACCACCCCAAAGATATCAGTTATTGTAACATGCAAAGCGAGACTCCGATTCTTGCAGGAAACGCTACCAAAGATTATCAATCTTTTTGATGAATACATCCTTGTGGACTATGCATGCCCTGAAAAATCAGGAGACTGGGCATCAAAAAATTTCGATGTGAAAGTGTGCTTTATAAATAAAAATGGCTTTAATCTATCAGAGGCAAGAAATGCTGGCGCAGCCGCTGCTACACACGAATGGTTATTTTTTACAGACGCAGACATTATTTTATCTCCCGATGTCGCCAGTTATATAGATAAGTCACAAGAAGATATATTTTATTCATTCAATATCCCTTTCTGTCAGGGCACAATTCTTTGTAGGAAAAATGATTTTTTACGCGTTTCTGGTTTTGATACGTCTCTTTGTAAGGGTTATGGATATGATGATATAGATTTCAGGCGCAGACTTGAGAAGATAAACGTTAAAGAAATCTTACTACCAAACAGCATGATCAAACATATTGATCATTCAAATGATCTGCGTACACGCTTCCAAGAAGAAAAAGATTTATGGCGAAGCTTTCAGATGAATTATAAAATAGCGCAAGAGAGAGACAACAAGGAATCATAATGTTTGCTAAAAGAGGAGAAATGTTTACTAACAGAGAATCTGCTATTCCCAGAATGATTAAGAAGTCTGCGTTTGCGTATGGTCACGGTAGTGATACCGGCGGTCACATTCCCACCCTTTACGCGCTTGCAAAATATTTTGCACCTATAGGGATATTAATTGAATTGGGAGTTAATAAAGGGTATTCAACACTTGGACTCTTAACTGGTGTCCATGAAACGTGCGGAAAATTGGTAAGTTATGACACTAGGGATTGTAGACAAAACGTAATGCAAACAATAGATAAAGACATGAGTTTATTGAAACATTGGCAATTTATTCAGCTCGACAGCATATCAGCTTCGAAGAATTGGCAGAATAATAGCGTAGCGCTTGTGTATATTGATACCGTACATTCCTACGAACAGACAAAAAAAGAATTAGAACAATGGACACCTAAACTAAAAAAAGAAGGTGCGATATGTGGCCATGATTATAACTTATCATGGTATAATTATGGCGTGCGCCGCGCAGTAGATGAATGGGCAAAAGAACAAAAAGAACGATTTGAGCTACAAATCATACCGCATGACAGGGGCCTATTTATTCTTTGGCCTATCTAATTTTGTGGATTTAAATTTCAAATCGCCAGCCGCATTCACGACCTTAGCTGTCTTTTCACCATCAAGGATTATAAAGTCTACAGGGCCATGTGCCCATTCAATTCGTATCCTGTCATCCACGACAGTCCATTTTCCCGGAAGCACACGACCATCGCCGGCATAGAATCTTACAGTGCCATCCGCATCAAAAATGGCATTTCTATTATCAAACCAGACCCAAGTACCAACAATATTGCCCTCTGCCTTCCTTGGTGTCTCTGCAACTATTTTCATTCCCTTTACTTTCTCTGCCACTTCCAGCTCTTTCTTCTGGACCAGCTGTCTAACCAGTCCAGCAATTCCCACGTCCCATTTCTTTTTGGCTGTTTCAACTTCCCCCGTGTATCGCTTGGCAGCCATCTTGTGGGTCGGGCTCTTCCACCTGGATTCGTCGCCTTCCGGCTCTTCCATTTCCTTCTTGATGGCCTTCACGTCGTCCAGCGAGCCCGCCTTGGTGGCCTTGTCCAGCTCGACCGCCAATATCTTGTTGTACTTGTCCTGGGCGACCTTCACTTCCTTGTCATAGGCCTCCCGGAGCGGCTTGACCAGCTCTTCGGCCTTCTCGTCCGCCGTCTTGGGCTTGATGGGCGCATCCAGCTGCTGGGCCTGCCCGACCGGGGCCGGCGCTGCGCCAGCCTCTCCGCCGGCGCCACCCAGGGCGGCTAGTCCCATCCCGGCTGCACCGATGGCCTTCCGCCAGTCCAGCTCTTCCAGCTTCCGTTCGAATAGGGTGGTCTTCATGGGGGTCTGGATGCCGAAAGCCTCGTCAAGCCTGGACTCGAAATCCATGATAAACTCCCGAAATGTTCTCATTATCTTTGCAACTAACCCTGGGAATATCTCTATCTCTTGTTGTATAGGTGCAAAACCGTTGCCCAATCCCACGGAAGGAGCGTAGGAGGGAACTTTAACTCTTTCCCGCTCTTGACAATCAATTCTAGAAAGAATAGCGCGTGGAAGAACGCTTCCAGGATCGGCCGCACGACAGCCAACCAATTCTCGTTGTCTTCCAGTTTGAATTCCTTGCCGGTTCCTTCCTTTACGATACTCGTGAACATATAGTTCAGAGGTGCATTCGGGGTGACGGCCTGTAGCCCGCGCATGATGCTCAGGGTGTCATCTTGAAGGCCATATGCCTTATAACTCTCATGGTAGAAGCGGTAGAATGGCTCTTCATGTGCCCAGCGATGTTTCTCCAATAGCTTCTCCAGCGCCGGGAGCTGTGCCTGGATGCTTTGAAACAAAGACTGAACTTCCGGGTCAGTATCCGGTTCGTCCGAAGACGGGAGCTTGAGTTCTATCACCACTGTCTGGCCTCTCAAAGGGGCATTATACCATGTCCAGCCGTCCACATCAATCATTGGAGAAAACATACTTTATGAACAGAGATGACAGGATCCTGCTGATATGCGAGGCCTTGGGCTACTATGGCCTGGTAGAGGATTGGTTGCTGGAGGCTATCGGCAGCATCTCCATCCCCCTGGCCAGCCTGGAGACGGACAAGAAGTTCCAGGATGCCCCTCCTCAGGACGTTCAGGTCACGGACTTCAAGCTAGCAAGGCCTGGCGAAAGCATCTCGGCCAGCAAAGACATATATCTGCCGGACTTCGCCTTTAAAGATGAGGACGAATACAAGGCCGTCCTGGCACACATCAAGTACGCCATCGACGAGAAGGGAAGCGTCTCCCTAACCACTCTGCCGGGATTCAGCGTTGGGGATGGCACTCTTCCTTCTGCTGCTGCCGTGGTTCAACATCTCTCTGCAGAACAACGCACCTTCGCTTCCCAGCAGGAGGGCGGCGGGATCGTCATCGCCCTAGACGGGGTGCCCCTGTCGAAGCTGCTCGAGAAGCCGGTCCCAGTAACCCTAGCGGACGTCCTGGGGACCATGGGGAAGGGCGGCAAGAAGGATGATGGCAGCGGCCCAGCCTGGCTGACGACCCTGTCCGCGGCGATCGACGAGAGGCTCAAGGGCAAGAAGGTCGACTTCAACACGCTTTCCCGGACTCCAGGCTTCATAGGCGACCTGGTCATCTCGACGCGAGAGGGCGACTCGGTATTGATCGTCTCCAAGGGCACCGCGCGAGCTGCCTACATCATGAAGAAGAAGTACACCTATCCGGACGGCAGCACGACGGACTGGGACGTGGCGCTAAACACGCTCATGTCGGAATTCGCCACGAAATTCAGGCGGGAATCGAGACCCAGGCGCACCTCCAAGGAGAATATTCCTGCACCGAACCTGGAGACCGTCAGATACCCCAAGCTGCGCCTGCGGGACAACCTGAAGGAGACGGGGAACGGCTACGCGCTCCGGAGGGATTATCACGTCGACGACATTGTGGACATTGTAGACGATGGCGTTAACTACGCCAGTGCCAGGAAGCACGCGGAAGAGACGGTTCCAGCCGTAGAGTCATTTGTGCGGAAGCTTGATGCCGTGTTTGGCTTGATAAGCTAGCCTCGCGGCGTTTTGGTGCACCTCGCAGCACCAGGCACACCCAGACTTCTTTATCCGTCCACCGCAAGGCGTCTTTGATATTTTGCCTAGGAAGCAGGGTCCCTTCGAAATGATCATGCGGCGGCCCGTGGAGCCTGCTACGGGCCGGATGCTGACCTTGTACCCCCAGGCGCCCTGCTGGCTGATGATCTGGGCATAATGCTCAACCTTCTCCCAGGGCGCAGTAAGGATCACTTGAGGGCCCTTTGGAAGCTCGACAGCCACTTCTTTGCACGCCTTAAAGTCCCACCCGAACACGCGCTGGAGCATAAAGGCGATCTGCGTATCCGTGCAGAACCGCCGCCTGCTACCCAGGTGCAAGTAGAGATTGTAGTCGCTCATGACGCCCCCAGCGGACACTTGACCCACTCCGTCCGCATTTCCTTACTATTCCAGCGGGTGCTACCAGAAAGGCTCGCCGTCTGCCAGCACCCGACGCACAGCCGATGACGGACCTTACACTGCAAGCAGTAAGCACTGCCGCGGTCAGTCTTGACCGGACGGGAGCAGATCACGCAGGCTTCTGGCGCACTCACAGCGGCATCTTCCCGATGGCCTTCTCGACGATGGCCCTGTCCGTAGGCAGCATCGTCTCGTGGTCGTCGAACTCCCACTTCACCTTCTTCATGAAGATCAGCTTCGTGAGCTCGAACTTGGCCGGGACGAGGGTCTCCGCCTTATTCCCCGGCAGGGGCGAGTCGTTCCCGTGGTAGCAGACATAGATGCCGTCGATCAGGGTCACCCGGCCTCGTGGCATTCCCCGATAGGAATTCCGGACCGTGTCGGTCCAGTCGGTCTTGCTCGGCTCGATCTTCTTGACGTGCGAAGGGACCGTATCGACGGTCAGGCGCTCGTCCGGATCGATCTTGTAATTGTCCGCCAGCAGCATGCAGATGTACTTGCGCCAGACCTCGTCATGCGTAATGTCGCCGTATTCGGTCGCCTTGTAGAATTCCAACTGCCAGACGCCCTTGACGTAGACGAAGTACCATATCCCTTCGGAAGGGCGGGTGTCCTCTCGTAGAAGCAGTTGCTTCTTGGCGATCTCGTCGAGCTTCATTGGACCTCCTTTGAGCCTCGAATTCTCCTCACCCAAAGCACATTAAATCAGATAGGTATATAGCGTAGCAATTATTTGCTATCGGGGAGAGACTAATCAACAATCCACGAAGTCTTGCGTTCGGCGGTAATTCGTGTTCCTGCATTCTCCCGACGTTCCACACAGTCCACTTTTCTTTCGCGTCCGCGCCCCTTGGCCTTCCACTGATGACGACCTTTCCTCCACCTTTTTCTGGCTCCCACAGCCAGTCTCCTAGTAGTACTGTGCGCCACCTGGCCGGCCGGATCCGAGACCTGTCTGATGCTTCCCGATACCCCTCCCCTCCCCTACGTCGCACGGGTGGGAGGCCTGGCAAGCGTGGCAGATGGGGTCGCAGCCGCATTTCGGACACCTATGGTGCCCATCGGCCTTTCCACAGGCTGAACACCGCCCCGGTTTAAGGGAAGGGGTATGGGCATCGTGCTCGTAAAGATATTTCAGCTTCATATGGTAGATTTGAATGATTGACGGGTATTATGTTCGTGTGGTTTGATGCGCCTGGCAAAAGGAGATAGGTTATGAGTGAATGCTCGATCCTGGTCGTGAGCCACAACACGAAGCGGTTCACGGAACTGTGCCTCAAGGGCGCAGTCAACCTGGCCGCGGTCTCACGGGTCCATGTCGTCGACAACGGGAGCACGGACGGGAGCCTGGAACTGATCCGGGACGCCTCCCGCCGGAATAGGCTTTCGCTCGTCGAGCGGCATGTCCAGTTCAACGCAGCCGCGCATGGCTCGGCGATCGACGCCTTCATCAAGCACGGCATAGTTACTCCCTGGCTGCTCCTGCTGGACTCGGACTGCCTTCCACTTTTTTATGGCTTCGACCGGAAGCTCATCGAGATGGCAGAGAACTATGACGTCCTAGGGACGGCCCACTTCCGGGACGGCAACCTAACCCATCCGTCTACGATGCTCATCTCGAAGGCGGTCCTTGAGAGCCCTGCCAGCAGGGTCAGCTTCGTCCTGAAGAACAAGCCCGACAAGTTCTGGGACACGGGCATGGCCTTCGGCGCGAGCGTCAAGCAGGCCGGTTTCAAGATCAAGACGGTTTCAAGGGAGGAAATGTCAGGCATCGTCAGGCATCGCTGGTGCGCCACCCGGGCAGAGGTGGCCAGACTGGGAGGACGCACAAAACTGGATGAGACGCCGCTTTCTGCCTTCGACAAGGAGACCGAAGCATGGTTCCGGGACCCCGTTGCGCAGGAAATGTCGAGGTTAGAACTATGAGGAAAGTCCGCTGGACGACGGAAGAGCGCGAGGACCTGGCCAAGCGAGCGGCCAACATCATCCGCAAGCAGGGCGTGACCCTGGCTAAGGCCCTCAGCCGAGCGCAGGAGGCCGGACTCCCCGAGGAGCGCCGGCGCAAGCAGGGCGCCCTGGACAAGGTCATGCGGCTGGGGATCCATAAGTACCTGAACGAACTAAAGCAGGAACAACCTGCCGTGGTCAAGACCGAGGTCATCAGGGAAGTGCTCGTCCATCCCCTCACGATCCGCGACCTCCCAATGGAGGACCTGGTCAACGAGGTCTTCCGGCGGACGCTCTTCTCGGCCGGCTTCGACCAGAAGCTTCATGGCATGATCGTCGCCCCCATCGTCCAGGCGATCCGGCAGGAACTGCCGACCCTGGCGAAGATCCTGCTGTCGGCGCGGAAGGCTTCCAAGGAGACGAAGCCCAAGGAGGCCGTCCTGCCGCGCGTCTTCGTCATCGGACTCCTGCCTGAGCAGGCCCACGAGATCGAGAAGGCCTTCGACGGCGTGGTCAAGCTGTCCTTCTCCGCGGACGGGCGCATTGACCACCTGAGGCCGCTAGCCGCGAACGCCGACCGGACCATCCTCATGCAGAAGTTCTCGTCCCACTCGATTCAGGACGTGGCCAAGTCGGTGGCCGGAAAGCACTTCATGGTCTGCAACGGCGCGACGTCGAACCTCAAGGCGCTCCTGGAGCACCTTTACCTGCAAGGGGATCTGACGTGAATCGAATCGAAGCGATCAAGGCGATCAAGGAGTGGCCATGCTGTGCGGCGTCGATTGCGCGCGGTCGAGGCCTTGTCTGGTGCCCAAACTGCCTTGGAGTATTTGACACTACTGGGGAATACAGCTGGTGCGTCCGGTGTTTCGGCGAGAAGGCATGGTTCGGGGCACTGCCCTACGTTCCCATCGAGAGGCTAAATCTCGCCGAGGCGCTCCATGCCCTCGAAAACCTGAAGGGCGAGATGCATTCGCCGGAGGAGTGTAAGGAGCGAATGCGGATCCTCCGCGTAACAACCTATTCGTACCCGTAGCCGCCCCAGAACAAGGAGGACGCCGTGGAGACGCACAAAAGGCGACATGCTACTTGTGAAATCTGCGCCCGCAGGGTTGGCGTACACAAGCATGGGCATGTGGTGCGGCACCGATCCCGAACGCCATCGCACGACCCCGAGGGCTCACCGAAGTTGTTTTGCGGAGGCTCTGGTCGGCTATGCCACAACTTCAGGGAGATCGCAGCGTCGTTCGGACGGTTCCCCTCGAAATGCTCCCGCATCAACGACTAGCCGTCTATATAGGTAAAGAGCGGACTCAATCTTCCCTATGGAAGATAAAGATGCATCTTCCGGTGTACGTCCACAACGACAATTCATATATTTGCACCTGCGGCTCTTTTGGGCCTTGCCATCCCGAGGCGCATTGTGCTACCGACGGAGACCTCGTGAAATGCCACGAATGCGGAGCCGAGGGATTCGTCTCGATGGATGAGGAAGGCCCATTCTCCGTAGACTGGGATGAGACCTCAGTCCACAACGTGAACTGCTACGCGAAATGGGCCGTGGAACATCCAGAAGAAGCAGGCTTGGACAAAGTCTAAATACGCAACGGCCCCGGAGCTGACTCCAGGGCCGTTCTCATACCGTGCCGGGCCTACCTCAGTTCCAGCTGCCCGTGTGAGAACTCTGAGAACCTCATTCCCTGGTCCCTGACCTCAACCGCCCGGATCTTCGCACCAGGCCACAGGCGCAGGGCGGTCTTCCCGATGTCCAATTGGCTCGTGAGCGGGAAGTACGGCGTGTTCACGACCACCGGCGTCGGGAGTTCCGCGCTATCGAGCGCGCTCGGCGGGATCAGTAGGTTATTCCACCACAGCCAGAGTTGGCCGTCCCTGAACATCGCCTCGAAGACATTCCACCTCTCCAGCTGTCCGTCGATCTCGTAGGGCAGGAACCCGCCCGCGTAGCACTTGAAGCCCTCCGGATCGGCCGCCGGCGCCTCGTTGGCGGTGATGAAGCCGGATTGCGTATAGACCCGGCTGACCATGTACCCCGGCGTGAACCCGCGGACGAAGTCATCGTCCGGATTGCCGGATAGGTTGAGCTCGTAAGGCACCGCCATGTCCAGGGTGCCCACGACGAACCGGAGCTGGACCGTCTCGTCGCCCGAGGTCGGATTGATGGAGAACTCGAGCCGGACCGCCGGGGCATTGAAGTCCTGGTGGAGGATCTCGACGACCGTCGTGGAGAGAGGCGTATCGGACCCGCCGCCAGATCCGGACCCGGGTCCGGCTGATCCGGAATCCTCGCTGAACGGGAACGTGTCGTTGCCGATCAGCACTACCGCATCGTCATCGTAGTTCGAGAACGCGGTCTTGGCGTAGAAGTCCCAGATGGTATTCCGGTAGTTCCCCGTCATGATCCGGACGGCGCCCGACTGCGGTAGGTCCTTCCAGCACACGCCCTTCGCGATGATGAAGTGCCCGTTGGTGAAAGGGCCCTTCGTGATCGTACCGCGCCGGATGATCTTCCCGTACATGTCAGTCGTGCTCTCGACCGGCGCCTTGAGCAGGATGTCGATGGGCGGGAACTTGCTGGAATCCGGCTGGCCGATGAGCGCCTTCAGGTAATGGTTCTTGTGCGCCAGGCGATGCCAGAGGAAGACCGGCCTGCTGGGGTAGCTCGCCGTCGGGATGGGCTCGATGACCTTCAGGCCCGGCAAAGTCGGATCGATGTCGGCCATGTACTGGTCGTTGATCTGGACCCCGGACGGGTCTGGATTGGGTCCGGAGGAATCCAGAAGGTCATCCGATAGCAGAAGGATGTCCGGATAACCCTTGAGGCCCCAGATCGTCCGCTCGATGGTCGTGAGGTCCGACACGTCCGTCCGCACGCCCGTCGTCGGATCTGACCCGTGCTCATTCTCCTTCCGCGCAGTCAGGAGGTCGCCGAAGCGAATGGCTCCGGTCAGGTTCCAGAGGACGTCCGCAGAGAGCTGCGGCTGCAGGTTGAAGTAACGCCGGTAGATCGGCTGTCCGCTGACTTCGGCGATCTTGAATTCCCAGAGCTGGACGAGCGTGCCGATGTCCAGCAGGGCGCCCGTCGCGTCCAAGGTGAGCGTCCTGGGATTGGTATTGGCGGTCGGCGAATTTTCCGGGTTCTGATACTTCCAGATGTTCGTAGCTACGAACGCGCTGCCGATGGGCTCCGCCTTGAGGACGTCCCAATACTTCACGTTGTACTGGTTGGTCGCGATGACGGAGGGCGAGTAGCTGGTGACTACAGCCATCCGCCGCGTGAGCGTATGGCCCTTGTAGAGGAGGGCCCCGAGCATCCCGGGCTCGGTCTGGGCATCCAGGTCGAACCGGATCTGGTTCCCCAGGGAGTCGTCGCCCATCCACCAGGCGCACACGGCCTTGGTCGGCGTCGGAGTCATGGCCCAGCCGACCTGGGTCGTATAATTGGTCCGCCTCTTGAGCACGATCTCCAGCTCGGCCGCGCCAGCCTGGAGCTGGTCGGTAGAGCGCCGGAACTGGAGCGTCGGGTAGCGGCCCTTCTTGTTGAGCGTGTCCAGGGGCTTGCTCGGGTCGAAGATCGTCGTCTCCGGCATCGCGAAGATCTTGAGCTCGCCGTACTCGTTGACGCCAGGAAGCTTCCCGCCGCAGGAAGGCGGCATGATGGCAGCAACGTCTGAAGGATCCTGGAGCCAGAAGATGTTCGCGCACTCCTCGCAGTTGTGGACTGCGATGCCGTTTACGACGTAGGAGCGATCCTTTTCCACTTCCAGATTGTAAACGATGCCGTCGTAGTGCCTCTTCTCGACGGACCTGACGGTCCCAGTCCGAATATCTGTCTGACTGGAGATCTGGATGCCACTGAGATCTCGCAGGAGCTCAGGGCAATGGGAGCCGTTGAGAGTCAGCCTGTAGGCATAATTCCCAGCCTTCCTTCCGGCTTTCCGCGCGGCTGGCCCTGCGCTATTCCGTTTCCCGCCAGGAGTCTGGAAGTTATATCCGAGGCGGTCACAGATGGCAGCCAGTTGAGAAATAAGCCGCTCGCTTGCCAGATGAAGTGCGATGAACGGATTTTCCTGCTTCTGGACATATCCATCTCCCTGCAGCACGCCAAGCAGGAAGTAATATTGAAGAGCCGGATCCAGGCTCATTATCCAATCCGGGACACTCTTCTTGTTGGCACCCTTTCCGAACCACTCGAGAAGCTTATGTCCCAAGATCTTGCTGCTGAACTTTATGTCGCAAGCCTTTGCAAGACCGCGCTTATAGATCTTCGGCTCAAGCTTGAAGATATCCCTCATAAGGCGGATGACGTCGGAGCCAATTCCTCCGTGCATCTCCTTCTCGTGAACCGTGAAACGGATCCCGTTCTTATCGCTGTAGCACCCTTCCGCGACATAGATCCCCAGGAGCCGCATGAGGTCGGCGTTCACTTCCACGGATTGTGGGATGCCGGACGCCATCCCGTCCACAAACCCGTCGCTGCGGGTGGGATAGATCATCCCTTCCGAGAGCGTCGCGCTGGGCCCGCTAAAGTCTATGGACTTCACCTCCACGACGTGCGTCGAGGCGCCCCTCAAGGCGACCTTATCGCCGACCTGCAAGCTATCTGCGCGCACCCAATGGAATTCGTCGTGCAGAAGGCCGACGTCGCGCAGCGCCTTGTTGCGGACGGCGCTTACGACACCGGCGGCAAGAATTGGGTGATATCCAGTAACTGCCAGGCCCTCTCGGCCGATTACCGAGATATCATAGATATCGCCGTTCCACGGATTACGCTTCAAAGCGGATACCCTTCTCACGTCGCCAGAGTGGGTGACCACAAGGTCGCCAATCTGGACATTTTCAATGGGCTTCGTCGTCCCATCCGCCATATGCACAGGTGCGCCAGGGACGAAACAGCAGCCCAGCGGCACCGCCGAGTCTACCGTGAACCGGACGACGTTGCCTACTCGCTCCAGGTTGATGAATTCAGTTCCGGCCGCGAGGATGATGTCGCCCTGGAGCCACCCCTGGTCGTCCGGGAAGCCGGACCCGATGAATCCCAGGACGCCGATCCGGGTCTGGATGAGCGCATCCAGCCTGGCCTTGTCGTCCGCGGACATCAGCCCGTGCAGGTCGGTAGTCGCATCCGGCACCGGGTCCGAAGTCACGTGGGTCTGGCCGTGGAACGGCGGGATGACGATGTTCGAGTCCTTGTAGGTCAGGGTCTGGGTCTCGAGGTCATAGATGTACGTCGTCGATGCGCCGTCGTGACCCTGGATGGTGATCACTTGCTCATCGACGAGCGTTCGCGGATCAGGAATGTGAGCTTGAACCATTATTTCTTCTCCAGAGGCAAGACGTCCTTCAGTTGCATGAGTTCAATAAAGCTCACAGGCACCTGACCTTCTCCGGGGGTACCCCTCTTCTCGAGAAGCTCTTCAAGGGGCGTCTTCTTGGTCTGCCCAGACCCGGATTCAGCCATGATCCTCTACGACCCCCTTCTTCTCCAGCTCCTTGACGTTGCAGCCGTGGCAATGGTCTTTTGAGTATCTGTTCTGGCTCCCGTCAGACTTCGTATCAATGTAGGAGCGAGGGTTACCAGCCCTCTCCTCGGGCGTCAGGGGGCTTCCGCAGGTTTCACAGTTAGCCATCGCTTTTTGGCCTTATTTATCTTTGTACTCGGGCGTAGTGCAGCATGGTGTGTGGAATGATTCCCTGCACCCTGCGGACGGCATGGGGTACCACCACTACTGGGAAATTATCCACCCCGTCCCTCGGAGAAACGGCACACAGGAATAGGTGCCCCGCATCGACGTCCGGGTCTCCCTCCCCGAACGGCTTCAGGTCGTCGTCCGCAAACGCCACGTCGCAGGATTGCCCCTCCAACGGCTGGATGACGACGTCCAGGAACTCTGCCATCTTTCGGATAGCTTCCGGAATAGGCTCACGGACTAGATATTTACGAGCCCCAGCGGCGGCGGAAGCCAGTAGCTTGGCGCCAAACCCCGGCTTGAAGTCCGCTACCGTAGCCGGTTTGAGGTCGAATTTTCTCAAAATGCAGAGGTAGGCACCGGGAGTGACTACCTTCGGGCCAAACCGGAGAGTAGAATTGAGCAGCCGGGTCATGGCGGATCGAGTTATGTCTACTTTGGATTCCAGGAGCCTCAGGCAGGCCTGGTAGAGATACTTCGGCTTCCATCCGTCTACATAGGTTCCCTTGGCACCTGGAAGGCTGCTTAGCTCGTTGAAGTGTTCCAGGGCGATCCGTCCCGGAGCTGCGCTGTTCCGGTACCAGAGCGCGGCTACCGCATGAAGCTCCCCGTCCGGCGTCCAGTGCCTCCATTGCGGAGTAGCCTTTAGCCTGTCGAAGTCCTTACAGAGGATGTCGTCAGGATACCAAAGCTTCTGCCATCCGCCTTTGAGCAGTTCCGTGATGAATCTCTGAATGGCCAGTCGCCTCTCTACGAAGCAGGCCTTCCTGAATTCCTTAAACATGATCATGGGATGCTTACGCTTGAGAGGCTCTTCCGGATCGTCAGGCTCTATCTCGAACTGCGTCCGGATGGGAACGGGATCCGATTCGCCCGGCTCGAATACAAATTCGTAGCGCTTCTTGTCGAGGAGGCGGTCGGAGGTCATGAGCCAGCGTTCGACTACGCCGGTGGTGAATATGACGTCGATGCTGTTGAAATGAATCTTGACTTGCTTGACGAGAAGGTGCTGCCTCAGGCTAATGACGAACCGCTTGAAGCGGATCTTGTCAGATTCCATCATTTTTGGCTGGCCGCCGCATGTCGGATGATGGCCTGCCGGATCTTCTCCTTGGTCTGCGCAGAATGCTTCCTGCCATAGAACGGGTTGAGCGCCCCGGCCATAGCCTCCTGCGGAGTCCGAGGATTCATCCTAAAGTGGATCAGCCAGTTATAGATGGTATAGGATACGACGCCGGCAGCCTGGGCACACTTCTTGAGGGACCACTTCTTGTTGATGTAATGTTCCGTCAGCCATTCTACGCTGCAGAATTCTGATTTCGGCCTGACGGCCTCCTTGTGCGGCCGCGTCTTGATATTGAATCGCTTCAGACGCTTGACGACTAATACGATCGAGCGGTTGATCATCCGAGCAACCGTCGGGGTGCCATGCCTTTCAACCAGGTACTTCTGTCGGAACCATTCGGCATTGTCCCAGATGTCTGGATTGTCGATGACCTCGACGACCTTCCTCCTCGTGTGGGATGCGCCCTTCTTGAACGGGGACGGCTTCATCTTCAGGCCGGCACGCCTCTTCCAGTTTCGGATCGTGGAGGGGGACTTGTTCGCCAGCATCGCAAGGTCGTAGGTGGTCAAGCCGTTATTCGACTGGAACCAGGCCAATATCTTATCCGGACTAGAAAGATCTGGCTTCATGTGCTCGCCAATGGTTGGGGACGATGTTCTATTTACTAAAATACGACCTTCGCAACCACAAGCGCCAAACTAGATGTGATAGGAGAGCCTTATAGAAGATTTGCCGCGCATGAGAGGTTCGCGGTAATTGCGGTAGGCTTTGTAGAAGATCCTTCTGAACTGCTCGGACTCGCCGGGGGCTGCTCCCTCCACATGGCCTTTACAGAGAGCCTGGATGCCGGACTTCCCGCGTGCGGCCTCCTTCTGAATCTGTCCAAGATATTGTCTTATGAGGCCTCTCTCGTCGTCATCCAGGGCGGAATCGAGGAGGCCGCTTACGAGCCTGTTCCCCGTCGTGGGGTGCGTCCATTTGGCGAGGACGAGGACTACCGGCCTGGCGTCGTGGACCCGCTTCCGGCTGCGGCCATGGGAACCATAGGAGAACTTATAGCGCTGCGCGTACTTGACCGCCTCGGACAGATACAATACCTCGAGCTTCATAATGTATCTTCGAGCGAAGATATTCTAACATGCATTTTGCAACCAGGCTCAGCACCCATCTCGAACCCCAGCTCACAGAGAGCATTCTCGACGTATACCGGCAGACGCTTCCCCTGGATGTCTGGGACAAGGATAGACCCTTCTATAGGCTCAAGCCGACGGTCCGGGACGAGATCCTCCGACGCCTCTTCGACTTCATTCCCCGCGAGCTCGTCAAGAAGGTAGCCCTCGTCGGGAGCACGGCAAGTCATCTCTACAATCCGACGACGGACGTCGACATCCATCTCATTACCCCTCTCAATCCAGAATCTCCGGAGTTCGAGCGTTACAAGAAGCGGTCCGAAGCCGCCAGCCATAGGCCTATCCCGGATACGCAAAGACCCGTCAACTTCTTCATCCATAAGAAGGATGACGACTTCGCGGCGGCCGAATCGGTCTATGACGTCCTCAACGACAAGTGGAAGAAGTACACGCCAATGGAGCGTGTGAACATCCGGGATTACTATAATATCTTCAAGAAGGTCGTTGCGAAGCTGGACGTAGAGAAGGCGGATCTTTACCGCGGCCTGGTCGACTACGTAGAACTGAAGTCAGCCCTGAAAGATGCTCCCCTTTCTGAGATCTCCCTCCTGGAGAACGAACTGGAACTGAAGCTGCGGGAGGTCAACGAGATCGTCGACGCGATGGTCGCACAATACAAGGCGCTCAAGTACAACAGGACGATGGCCTACATCCAGCAGATCAAGCAAGGAAACTTGAATAGGGCACGCGAGCTTTCTTCGAAAGGCGACGCGAACGTCGTCTACAAGCTCCTGGAGCGGTATTCCTACATGGAGCTTCTGAAGGCGCTCAAGAAGTTCAAGAAGGAGAGGGGCGAGCTCTCCCACGCGGACATCAAGGACATGTCCAAGGTCGTCTCGACGACGCTCCAGCAGTCCATCAAGGACAAGCTTGACGCCAAGCTCGAGGAACTATGAAACTTTCCCTCCTGGAAGGTCCCGGCAGGCTTTATCAAGCCCTGCTTCGTCTGCGCCCACAGATGATCCAGGCAGCGCAGAAGGCCTATGACGAATGGGATCCGTCTGATGATGGCGATCCCGATGTGGGATCCGGTGGAATATGCGACAAAGTCGCAGAGGAAATCTCAGGGATCATTGCCCAGGGCGTGCAAGACGTCGAACTCGACGATTATGGCTGGGAGGGTGATGACCACGCAGCCGTCGTCGCGTCTCTCGGAGCGGAGAAATATGTAGTGGACATCCCAGCGTCAACTTATGAGACGGGCGGCGGATATGCGTGGACGAAGAGGCCTGGCGTGAAATTCGACATTAACGATGTGGTCATCACTTCCATCTAGACTTTGCAGTCGCAGAGCGTCTGAAATTCCTTGTGAATGACGTCCCGGACCTGCTCCCACCTCGCCTGCCCCGTGCTCCTGGCGGCTACCAAAATCTGGCCTTCCCTATGGTGTGGATTCGTCTTGACGTGCGTTTCCACGAATTGCTTTGGTGGAACCAGGCTGGCCAAACCCACCGTTATCCTGCCCCTCTCGTGGAGCATCTCGTTGAAGGATTCGAAATCGACGCTTCCATCATCTAACCGCGGCATGGACGTCGTCCTGTGCGGCGCCTTGATCTTCTGAGGCACCTGTTTGGCGATCTCCTTCCTGACTATGTCGCGGGTAGACCTCACGAATCCGCGAACCCTCAACCAGTTAAGCGCAGACGACGTCCTCTGCGACAGGTTCTTCTTGACGCCGACGCCTTCCAAGAAGTCCCGACACTCCTCCCGGATGCGATTCGCCTCGGCAATAAACTTCCAGAGCTGAAAATTTACTGCCGAGTCCTTCCCTTCATAGGAGAAACAAGCCTCGTCGACATAGAATTTCTCCATGTCGAACACTTGCTTCATCTTGGTCATGATTGCATCCTGGACATGCTATTGTCGTTGAGGAAGTCTTGCGCGGTGAGGTCTTCCCAGCCGATGTAGAAGTCTCCAACTTTGAAATACGTGCGATCGGGTGGCTTCAGGATAGCCGTGGGTTTGGTGCTATCCCTTCCCTTCGGTACCGCAGTCATGTCTCTCTTATCGCTGACCCAGATATTCATGGCAAATGTATTTTATAGGGACCATTAGCTATGGGGGATGAACCATGGCTTTTTGCAGACAGGAAGGCAAGAAGTGCGACTGTCTGAGATGCGGGCAACCAATGATTTCCACATGGCCGGGCAATCGCCTCTGTGCAAGATGTAGGGATAAGAATAACAGCGATAGCAGCGACACAAGAGTCTACAAGATAAGTTTCTCGCATCCGCTCAAATCTGCTACTTCTTAGCCTTCTTACCCCAACGCCTGAACCTCCTCGCGGTCCCTGGATGCGCGATGAACGACATCTCGTCCCTTCTCTTCCTTCCCTTAAGCTTCTTTTTCTTTACCATGCTGCCCGGATAGCCGCTAATAGGCCTCCAGTGTCCGTCCTCATAAAGCGTGCTGAGTTTCATGGTCTATGAGTCTATGAATGAAAGATCCTTCGCGATAAAGCCGGAGGCTCCTTTGTGGCCCCCGCCACCATATTTCTTGGCGAGTTCAGCGACGTCGACCTTCGTAGAATAAAGGCTGACTCTCCACTGCTTATCCTTCGTGTGTGAATAGGATACCATGATGTCGTGCTTGGCCGGATCGAAGAAGCCCTCAAAGCTCTCGCTGCCGCGACCAGTATTCCCGAAGATGGCTTTCTTGCCGGCAAACGTCCCTTCATAGTAGGACTCATCGCCGTGCGACTTGCTCTGTTCCTTTTGATATCCCAGGATGACCTTGCCGGCCTGGATGAGCTTTTCTATGATCTCCGGTTTGCTAAACAGATTCTCCCAGAACAGGAGGTTGTCCGGGCTTACGTTTTGCCCCCGCAGGCCCATCGTTAGGGGTACGAGCTTCTCCTTCCAGAGCTTCTCATCAGACTTGTCCCAGACGTCGTACCTCCCGATATAGGTCACGGCAAGGGGAACCTCTTCCGAGCCGTTTAGGAATTCCCACGTCAGCTCGCAGCCAGCCGACCCGACACGCCTAAGTCCGCCAATATCCGGGTTTATGGCACTTATGGCCGACGTGTGATGGTCTATCCAGATGAGGTCGCTAATCCCGCTAAGCCTTTCCATTTCCGCTGGCTGCAGGCTGACGTCGACCATGAACACAGGCTCGCCAGGCTTGATGGATTCCCAGGGGAACTTGTCGCCATAATTGAAAGGGATTAGCTGAACGTCGGGATGGGCCATCTTGACAATAGCGCCAGAGCACTTCCCGTCGGAGTCGGCCTTATGGTAGAAGCACTTCATCTGATTTGGCACCCTCGTCAGGAGGCAACACAAATATATTTGGCTGAACAAAAATACTGTATTTCAGATACAATGCCCACAAATTACGATATGGCGCGGCATGTGCGCCAGGCCAAGAAACTCGAGGAACAGGTCCTTCGCTTCGTCCGTGCGCACGGCCTAGTCCCCCTTAAAGTTATCTCAGAACAACTTCACATCTCGGAACTTCACGCTTTTTCAATCATCTCCTCTTATCAAGACAAGGAAGCACATGCGAGGGAACACAAGCTATCAAGAGCACACAGGTCAGCACCTGCGGTACAGCCTGAGCTTGGCGAGCTCGCGACGGCCCGCGATGGGGCCCTCGCAGAGGCAGGGAGGCTACGGAAACTTCTCGCGAGCCGTGAGTCAGCCGAATCAGAACCAGATGGGGACTAGAATGATAGGAAACATCAAGAAGCTCGTTTCAGAGCGCGGCTTCGGCTTTATAGCGGGGAACGACGGACAGGACGTGTTCTTCCACTTCTCCGCCTGCAGGGCAATGAGTGGCACCCCAGACCCGAAGCTGTTCGAGAACTTGAAACCCGGCGATTCTGTGGAATACGAGCTGGACAGGAGCGGTCATCATACCGGACTCCGGGCTTCTCTCGTCTCCCTCAAAGCCTACAAGGCTGATGTGCCTAGATGTGCCATCTGCGACAGGGATACGGTCCAAGACCCCGTGAAGCCGATCTTGATGTCTAACAAGCTAGTCTGCCGTCCCTGCGCATATAGTATCGTGGCGCTTACGGCAGAAATGGTACCAGGCCCACAAGGTGCCCTAGCAAAAGCGCCCATAGGAAGTGTGTCGAAGGCGAGGTTCAGCGACGGGGAGGAAGCATAAGTCGCCGGTGCGCCCCGGACTTGAACGCAGAGATAGCCTGCTGGATGTCCTTAGGCAGGCTCCAGGAAGGAAGCTCTCCAAGCCCCGTCAAATTAGCTTCGTAGGTATCGCCGGTTGGAATTCCCAAAGAGAAGATCTGGCCTCCTCCGGTCGGAGCAAGCCAGACAATCTCTCCGATAGCCTGCTCGTCCCCCGCCGCCAGCGTTCTCACGTCATGTAGTCTCTCTCGCCCGATGATTACGACGGAATGGCCGGGCGCAAGCGGCTTGTTCATGGGCCTGCCAGCCGGCTTCAGAGTACTCGGATTCACAGGCGTGACGTTGAGCGGACGCGCGACCAGCGCGGTGGGGACGGTCTCATCCAGCGCCTCGGAAAGCCTAAGAAGCTTCATAGGATCCGGAGGCCCATCTGGCGCTTCCACTCGTTCAGGGAGACTTTGGGCTCGACGGACTCCGTAGGCGACCAGCCCGGCGATGCCTTCACTTTCCCTACGATTCCTTCACCAGGCTTGTATCCGATGGCCTTGAGTGCCTCTGTGAACTTCGTCTTAATGCCCTTCTTTGCAGACTTAATCGTGCTCTCATCGACACCCAGCTCCTTGGCGATTTCGATCTCTCGCATGGGCTTCGGCTCTGATGGGCGCCCGACAGCTCGCCTATGAACGTCAGGATTATGCCACATCCCCGAAGTCTCACCAGGAACCTGCCAGGACATAAGCGCGCCATCGGGAAGCTTCGCAATGTCATCCTTAGGAATGCGTACTTCCTCACCGCCCATGGTCCTCATGATGAGGATCTGCGTGTTACCTTTCGTTTCGACGCCAGCCTTTCTGCCCAGAATAACCCTTCCGTCCTGCAAGATGACCCTGAGCAGGGACGGAGCGCCACCTGAAACTGGAAGTTTGTTTATCTCCTTTATATCACTCTTGGCGACCGTCCTCTCCGAATCATCTGCCATCGAAAGGACGACTTTGTGACCACTATTACGGATGAATATCCCTTTCTCTCCATCTTGCAAGGTGACCAAAACCTGAGGCGCGGTGCCGCTAGGGAGATCCGGATTTATCTTATCTATGTCGCTCTTGGAGATCGTCTTCTCTTTTCCATCCGCCATTCTGAGGGTCACCGTCGGCCTTGTAGCAGTGCCGCCAGTACGGATATGCCTTCCTTCTAAAGTCTCCCCTTCGACGTTCGCGGACTTAGCTTTCAGGATCACCTTATCAAGAGGCGTCCAGCGCTCGCCGGAATCCATTCCGATGCCCAGCAACCTGACAGCAATGTCCCTTTCCAGATTGGACAGCTTGGACTTCTCGAAGACTGCCCAGACCTGGTCCCAGAGGCCCTGTTTGATAATCTCGTCGACGCCGGTCCCGGCCAGGAGGTCGAGCAGAGGGTTCTTCTCTTCGCCTGCGGCACCCTGCACCGGCTGATCGTAAGAAATACCTTCCTTCTTCTGGATTTCCCGCTCCTTCTTGGCTCTCTTAGTCAGATATTTATTCATGTGCGTCGCTGCGTGGACGGAGAACGGGGCTCCGCCGACGTCAGTTCTTATGGCATCCAGCAGTGCAAGCCCCGCAACCTGGACAGCGTCGTCGAACGTGAGACCCTTGTCCCATTTCCCCTTATACTTCGTAAACCAGGCAGCCTTGTTGAGGATCGAGTTCCACATGGCATATAGGATTTCTTTTTCCGTCCAGCCATGTTCCAGGGGCAACGTGATCTTAGAAAGCGTTTCCCGATACTTCCCCGTCAAATGGTCCAGGGCCTTCTTCCCCTCAACCGAGAAGACCTTACTCTTGGGAATCTTGATGTCGCCCTTGTTCGTTTCGACGATATAATTATCGCCCTCAGCAGTGACCTTTCCAAAGATCTGCTTTCCATTCTTCAGCGTGATGACCTTCTCCGTAGAGGAAACTCCACCCATCTCCCGTACGGATTCGTCCTTGTACTCTTTCGCCTTCTCTCTGCTGACTTCTATGCCTCTCATGAAACCGGGCCTAGCGCGCCAGGCCTTCGGCATGTCAGGCTTCTTGAAATCCACCCAGTCAGGGTAATTAAATGTTTCTACAGTCTTTTTGAGGGCCTTCGGATCGTCCGGATCCAGGCGGTCGGCGAGGGGCCTCTTTGCCGCGGCGGCGATAAGGGCTTCAGGGCCCGCAAGGCCGGCCTCGGGGGGATCCGCAGCCTCGGACATGACCGTCAGGATGAGATCCAGGTCTTTCTGGAAGCGGTTCATGGCGACCTCATAAGACCTGCTGCGGCAGGACATGAATATCTTTGTACGCATCCCAGTTAGCGCTCCCATCCTTCCTGAAGAATAACATCTCTGCGGCATGCGGCTCACAGGCAGCCTCAAAGCTGGCCATCTCTTCTTTCTCCATGGGAGGCATGTCCCCGATGGAGATATTCCTCTCTAGCTGCTCGACATTCGAGACGCCAGTGATAATAGTGGAAACGGGAAGACCCATGACCCATCTAAGGCAGTCCTCCGCGGTCAGCGGAGCCGCAAACATGGCTCCGCGGCTAAAGGTCTTCATGGCGACGATGCCGACTCCCATCTTGACGCAGAGAGGTAAGAGCGTCTCCTGGAACGAGTTTATGTGCTTATCAGCCGCGTTCAGGGCCATCAGGACCTGGTCGAACGGATACCGCTTAAGTGCCTCTTCCAGGACGGCAGGGTCTGAATGGCCCGTAATGCCGGCGAACCTTATGATGCCGGACTTCTTTGCCCTGTCCACGGCCTCGATGGCGCCACCAGGGCCGAAAATCTCGTCCAACTCTGAGAACTCATCCAGGTGATGGAGTTGCCAGCAATCCAGCCTGTCCGTCTGAAGTCGCCTCAAGGAATCCGTCAGCTGGACGAATGCGTCTCTTGCCGTCCGCTTATCCGTCTTCGTGGCCAGGTAGAATTCATCCCTGCGCCCATCTGCGATGACCTCACCGATCCTCATCTCAGAGTCATCGTATGTGGGGGCTGTATCGACGTAGTTTACCCCAAGGTCCAGGGCTCGATGAATGAGCTTCCGAGCTTCCGCATGCTCCTCGGGGCTCGAGCCTTTTAATAGGGATTCACCACCCAAGGAGATGATTTTAGGCTTGTAGCCCGTCTTCCCGAGCTGCCTTTCCTGCATATCCTACTTTTGACATTGCCAATGTTAGCCGCTAACGTTGTATGTTAGTCAGATGTTAGCGGGATGTGGAAGGAATGTTAAATAATTGACAGGAATATTCTAGATGTATTTTAATTGGGGTGGAAATGGGATTCGTGGCCTGGGAGGGCCAAGTTCCGTGGAATTTGCTGGGGGCCTTATGACTACGCGTACGAAATCTGTTCCGCACAGGGGCGTACGTCGCAGGATGCTTCAGCTACTGGAGCGGCATCCTGAATTCTGGCGTGATGCGCGTATCGTGGAACAGGAGGTGAACATCGGGCTTCCCGAAGGTGTCTGGGCATTCATCAACACCTTCGCGCGTAAGAACAACCAGAAGCCAGGGGAAGCCATCGCCTTTTTCGCCCAGGAATATCTGGGAATCGTGCTGTCGGTTGCTCAAAAGACAGCTTTAGTAAGAGATTCTTGATCCTGGAGGCCAGATGCGCAACGTCTTCGAGATTGCCGGAGGCAGCATTGCTGGCCGGGATCATAGGCATTCGCTGATGAACACCCAGGACGCCTTCTGCTTCGACAGCGATGAAAATACCCTCGTCGCCGTCGTCTGCGATGGTTGTGGAAGTGAGAAGCACAGCGAGGTGGGTGCCCAAATCGGCTGTCGTCTGGTGGCTAACAGTCTTCTTAGCGCCTGCAAGACGAACTCGATAGTACAGACACACTATTGCCTTGACGGAGTCGCACGCGATCTCACAGCCTGGATTGGACGCATAGCTGACCTTATGGTCAGGGATCCGGCATTGAAGTCAACCATCATTTGCGAATACTTCCTATTCACCGTAGTCGCTGCGATCATGACAAGGGACTACACTTGCATCGCAATAGCGGGCGACGGCGTGTCCATCATAAACGGCGAAGTATCTCACAAGACGGCAAAGGACAACAAGCCAGACTATCTGTCCTACGGGATTCTCAATCCCTCGAGGATGCCAAGCCTAATGTCCGTACGGTGGAGGCCGACCTGCGAGGTCAATTCGCTCGTCATCGGCAGCGATGGCCTTGCCGACCTTATCGCCGCTGCCGATAAGAACATCCCAGGCAAGGACGAGAAGGTCGGTCCCATCAGCCAATTCTGGGAGCGGGACCTCTTCTTCAGGAATCCCTTTGCGATCCAGCATCGCCTGAATCTCATCAATCGAAGCGCCTCGCATATCGATTGGGCGAAGCAGATAACGTCCCAGGAACACGGTCCGATGACCGATGACACGACGCTCGTTTCCATTCGCAGGAAGACTCATGCATAAGACAATGGGACCAGATGATTGCGGATGCCGAAAGTATTCGACGTGTCGGCGTAAGCGTAAGTGCTGGATCTGTCGGACTGGATGGACAAGGTCGAAGGGCTGTGATCCTATAGGAAAGAAGCGCAGATAATGGAAGTCTTCATCGGCGGAAACAAGACCAGGCTAACGCCTTCCATGTCAATCGGGAAGGGCGGTGAGGCCGATATCTACCGGGTCGGCGACCTGGCTGTCAAGATATTCAAGGCGCCGAACCATCCGGACTTCAACGGCAACTCTCTTGACATGGAGAACGCGAGGCTTAGGATCGAGGAGCATCAGAAGAAGCTCCGCGAATTCCCGACGAACCTCCCGGGCCAGGTCGTGAGGCCCATCGACCTCGTGATGGACCGCACGGAGAAGACGGTCCTCGGCTACACGATGCGCATGCTGGATAATGCGGAAGTGCTCCTCCGCTATTCGGAGCGCTCGTTCCGGCAGCCGCTCGTGAATAACGGAGTCGTTGCTGCGATATTCCAGGACGTCTACAACGCCGTGCGCGGCATCCACGCTGCCCAGGTCGTATTGGGAGACTTCAACGATCTCAACGTCATGGTGGCGGACTCGAAGATCCACATCATCGACGCCGACAGTTTCCAGTTCGGGCAGTTCTTCTGCAAGGTCTATACGGAACGGTTCGTGGACCCACTGAACTGCAATCCGCACGAGAAGCGGCCCATCCTCGTGAGGCCGCACGGTCCTCAATCCGACTGGTACGCCTTCAACGTCATGCTCTTCCGTTCCTTATTGTTATGCGATCCGTACGGGGGCGTCTACAGGCCTCAGGGGAAGGCCCCGACGATCACCCATACGGAGCGGCCCCTTCACAGGATTACCGTGTTCAATAAGGATGTCAAGTACCCGAAGCCGTCGATCCCGTTCAGCCTCCTGTCCGACGAGATCCTTCAGCATTTCCACAGGGTCTTCGAAAAGGATGAGCGCATCGAATTCCCTGTCGAGCTGCTGCACAACTTCCGCTGGACGAAGTGCCTTGACTGCGGGACGGAGCACGGCCGCGAGACCTGCCCGGTCTGCAAGAGGGCCGCGCCAGCCGCAATCAAGGCAGTTACCATCGTGAAGGGGACCGTCTCGTCGACCAGGATCTTCGCCACGCAGGGCGAGATCGTCTTCGCGGCGTCTCAGCATGACAAGCTCCTTTGGATCTATAAGGAAGGCCAGGATTTTTACCGCGAGACGGGCATCAAGATCCTGGATGGCGGTGACCGCTTCCGCTTCAGGATTCAAGGCAGCACCACCTTTGCCGGTCGCGGAAACCAGGTATCCTCCGTCGGCGAGACGCTCCGCGTGGACACGTTCAAAGGCATCCCGCTCTTCGACGTCAACGAGCGGGCAAAATACTGGATCTACGGCGGCACGCTCTACCGCGACGGACAGCTCGGACAGGAGAGGATCGGAGACGTCCTCGCCTCCCAGACTCTCTTCTGGGTCGGGCCGAAGTTCGGATTCGGCTTCTACAGGGCAGGTGAGCTCAATATCGCCTTCGTCTTCAACGCGGACAAGAGGGGCATCAACGACACCGTGTCGATCCCGCCCATGAGGGGCCACTTGATCGACGCCACCTGCTATTTCACGGACAAGTTATGCTGGTTCCTGACTTCCCTGCGATACAACGGGAAGGACGTCAACCGCTGCACTGTCATCGACTCCGGCGGGAAGACGGTAGCGACGCAGGAGGCGGATGCCGGAGACGGGTCCTGGCTGTCCACCATCCGCGGGAAGTGCGCCGTCGGCGGATTCCTGCTGTCCGTCACGGACGAAGGGATCGTGCGCGTCGAGCCGGATAAGGCCACAATAGCCAAGACTGCGGAATTCCCGGACACCGAGCAGTTCGTAGATTCAGGCTGTCATCTCTTCCCGGCGAAAGGAGGACTCTATGTCGTAGATCGTCAGGAAATCCGTCTTCTCAAAATCAGTTAACCCCAGGAGGAGAAGCCCATGACCAAGATCGCGAAGCTGCCGACGCCGGCCTTCTTCAAGCCGGCAAACGCCGAGAAATGGGACTACAGCCCGGACGTCAGCGTCGTATCCCAGGCCGCGCAGGACTGGGCCAAGAAGCACGACGTCAAGCCCTCCGGCCACGACAAGGCCAAGATCCACCTGCTCTTGATCGACGAGCAGCGCGACTTCTGCTTCCCGAAGGGGACCCTGTACGTCGGCGGGCGCAGCGGGAAGGGCGCGATAGAGGACTCCGTGCGCATCTGCGAGTTCATCTACCAGAACCTCGGTATCGTCACCGAGATCACCTGCACGATGGACACGCACTTCCCCTACCAGATCTTCTTCCCGTCGTTCTGGCAGACCAAGGACGGCAAGGGGGCCACGCCGCACACGATCATCAAGTCCGAGATGATCAAGTCGGGCGAATTCCGGCCGACGCCGGCTGCCGCAGCCCTGACGTGCAACGGCGCATACACGTGGCTCCTCTCCTATGTCCAGCACTACTGCGAGGGGCTGGAGAAGTCCGGGAAGTACAACCTCTACCTCTGGCCGTACCACTGCATGCTGGGCGAGGTCGGGCATGCCCTGGTCGGCACGATCAGCGAGGCGCGGCTGTTCCATGCCTTCGCGCGCCAGAGCGCAGACCTGGTCGAGGTGAAGGGTGGGAACCTGCTGACCGAGAACTACTCGGTCCTCAGCCCCGAGATCCTCGTCGCCCACGAGGGAACGCCGATCGCCCAGCGCAACACGCGGTTCATCAAGACGCTGCTGGAAGCGGATGCCATCGTGATCGCCGGCCAGGCCGCAAGCCACTGCGTCAAGTCCTCGATCGAGGACCTGCTGACCTCGATCCAGACGCAGGACCCGAAGCTCACGAAGAAGGTGTACATCCTCAGGGACTGCATGAGCGCGGTCGCGGTCCCGGACGGCAAGGGCGGGTTCATCGCCGACTTCACCCAGCAGGCGGTGGACGCGCTCGCGAAGTTCCAGAACGCCGGGATGCACGTCGTCGAGTCGACGACGCCGATCGAGGACTGGGACGGCATCTGCCTGTAAGGACAAGATCATGCGACGTGGACGCGCCGGTAAGGAGTTGGCCGGTAAGGAGTTGTTCAGGGCGGTTCAGGCGGCGCAAGGCAACGGCCACATTTCCGATTCCGTGGAAGATATGTCCGATAAGGAGGCCAAAAGGGTGGCGCAGATTGCCTTGGGATGGACTACCGAAACTGCCCGGATACTCCGGGAATTTCTAAAGCAACAGTCTAGCTGAAAATGTCTTGGCGACCCTTTGTGGAGGCGACTATGAGCAAGACGGCTAACGCGAACGAACTCATCAAGGCCGCGCAGCAGGGCGGCGACCTGTCGATGGCCTCGGTGAACGTGCTCCTGAACAACGTGGATATCGGCGCTCAGATCCAGGCCGGCCTCGGCGTATCGGCGGAGGACGTCCAAGCGAGTGAGGTGGTCATCGTCACCATGATGCCGGACGATTCCGGCTCCATCCGCTTCGCCGGGAATGCCCAGACCGTGCGGGACGGGCACAACGCAGTCATCGACGCCCTCAAGAAGTCCAAGCAGAAGGACTCCATCCTCTGCCACACGCGGTACTTGAACGGCAACGTCCTCTACCCGTACCGCAAGGTCGAGGAAGCCGTCCTCATGGACGACACCAACTACGACCCAAACAGGGGGACGCCTCTTTACGACCAGGCCATCGTCCTCCTCGGAACAGTGCTCGCCAAGAGCAAGGAATTCGAGGACGCGGGAATTCCTTGCCGCTCCGTCACCCTCATCATCACGGACGGCGCAGACGAGAGCTCGAAGAGGCCCGCGAACGACGTCAAGGTCCTGGTGGATGACATGCTCAAGTCCGAGCGGCACATCATCGCGGCCATGGGCATCGATGATCAGGGGCGGACGAACTTCACGGAAGTCTTCAAGGAGATGGGCATCAAGGACGAGTGGATCCTGACGCCGAAGAACAGCCAGAGCGAGATCCGGAAGGCCTTCGTGGTCTTCTCACAGTCCGCGGTGAGCGCCAGCCAGAGCGCCGCCTCCTTCTCGAAGACTGCGCTTGGCGGGTTCGGGGCGACGCCGCCCCGGCATGTGATCGATCCGTAGAGTGCGGCGTGCTAGCCTCGTCCGAAAATAACGGAGAGGCTATGCATGTTTACGGCAGAGGAGATACTGCTTTTTATCTCCGAGCAGCGCGAGGAACTGCTCCAGCACTGCCGTTATCTCTGGGACATCTACCGGTCGCATTGTACGGAGCACGAAGCTGCGGTGGATTGGGTACACCGGTACGCGCACGAATATAGAGAGATAGGAACGCTACTCCTGGAGCTGATCGACGAAAATCCGGAAAAGAAGAAACTCTTCCGCGACGGCATGCGCGAGATCATGAAACATAAGTTTCTTGAGAGCGAGAAAGTCAACCACGACATCGGACTCACGGCGGCTGGAAATGACTGGCTCGCTCATCACGCATGCCAGTGGCTCTTGGAAGCCTGTCAAAAGTATCTAAAATAAGGAAGAAGGGACCTCCTCAGGGCTCTGCCGCAGGAAGTCCCAATTCCACGATCCTTTGCCGCAGGGTCCGTAAGGACCGCCGGCGAAGAACGCCGGGTAATCCTGGCGACGGCTCCGTTGGGTTTGGGAAGCCTTCTAACGCCCGGCATGGCTTTCGCACCCAGTGGATCGTCGGACGCCAAAAGGAAGTGGAGGCTGTATGTCTAAGCCTATCGTGTCCGTGTCTACACGCCTGGAGTTCGACAAGGTCCAGTTCGACGACCCCGGCAAGAATCACGTCCTGATCTCGCTCGAAGGCGGCAAGATCGACAAGCCCAAGGACCGCAAGCCCCTCCGCATCGGCGCTGCTCTCGACTGCTCCGGAAGCATGAGGGACGGCGGGAAGATCGAGAACGCCAAAATGTCGCTCAAGATCTTCATCGACAACCTCACCCCGGATGACGTCTTCGGCCTGTCCGGCTTCTCGGATGGCATCTTCTCCGTCTTCGAGCCGATGTTCATGACGCCGGAGAACAAGGCGAAGGCCAAGGACGAGGTCGACAAGCTCCGCACGATCAACATGACCAACCTTTCCGGCGCGACGCTCGAGGCCTACAACCTGGTCAAGGGCAAGCTCCCCAAACCGGAGCCGAAGGCGGCCAAGAAGGCGGAGTTCGGCAAGATCGGCGGCGTCAAGATCATCGACAGCGGCGAGGACACCACGGAATTCCTCACGCGCGGCTTCCTCTTCACAGATGGCCTACCCACAGCCGGGGAGATGGACAAAAGCAAGCTCATCGAGCTGGCTGGGAAGAGGTCTAACGGCGCGAGCCTGTCCTGCTTCGGGTATGGCTCTGACCACGACGCGGAGCTGATGGCGTCGATGGCCCAGAAGGGCGGCGGCAACTTCTACTACATCAAGAACGTCGACGAGTGCCCCGCCTTCTTCGGGCGGGAATTCGGCGGTCTGATCTCCTGCATCGCCCAGGGCATCAAAGTGAAGCTCACAGCAGCTGCCGGGGTCAAATTCGTCAAGGTCCTTAACGACTTTGACGTGATCTCCAACGACGAGCAGACGGAGTGCACCATCTCCGTAGACGACATCTACGCCGAGGAGACGCGGAAGCTCCTGGTCCTGGTCGAGCTCCCCGAAAAGAGCAAGGCCGTCGCCGCCAGAAGCTCCAAGCTCTGCGACGTGGAAGTCATCTACACCGACCTCAAGACGAATGAAGACGTGAAGCTCGAGGAGTCCGTCAAGATCGACTACGTCAAGAAGGATGAGGCCCAGGCCGACGGCGACAAGCTGGTCCTGGAGCAGATCCTCCGCTTCAAGGCTGCGGATGCCCAGATCGAGGCCAAGAAGCTGGCCGACAAGGGCCAGTTCCAGGAGGCCCAGAATCTGATGAGCAGTATCGTGGCGAGTTTCATGAGCGTCGGGACGGAGGAAGCTGGCCTCATGGCCTCTGACCTTCAGAAGAACGTCATGCCAAGCCTCAATGAAGTGGCTTACGATGCCAACTACCTCGTGTCCAACACTAGGGGCTACACTGGCGGGCGCGGCACGACGATCGGAACCGCCGGCGCGTTTGATAAGGGCGCGAGGAATCTGTCGGCGAAGAGTTTCCAGGCCCAGGCCGACCTGGGCAAGTTCAGCGACCCGATCGTTCCACCGAACGTCTACACTCTTCCCACCGATCCAGTCCTCAGCTCCGATCCGGTCCCCACCAGCCCCCCGGACGGCTCCGTGTTTGCTCTCAGCCCTCTGAAGGTTGTTCCTATTCAGAGCGTCCCGAAGGACGAGACGCTCGCCAAGAAGCGCAGTAAGATGTGATCGTTTTGGCGGTGGGCGGCCTTTGCCGCCCACCGCCATGTATTTAAACCTACGTCCATTCAAGGAGAACGTCATGGGCGAGTTGATCGGGACGACGATGGCCAAGTTGTGCGACGTCGCCGAGGGCAAGAGGGGCGAGATGGCCGTCCTGGATAGGGAAGGCGACCTCAAGACCGTCTGGGATTCCGACAAGCCCGAGGAAGTCGAAGCCGCGAAGAAGACCTTCGACGGGCTCAAGGAGAAGGGCTACGTCGCCTACAAAGTGAAGAAGGACGGCACCAAGGGCGAGGTCATCACGAAGTTCGACCCGGACGCCGAAAAGGTGATCCTTGCTCCCATGATGGCGGGCGGGTAGAACCAAACCAAGAACCTATGGCCAGGGGAGATCCCATGGTAGACTATGGGACGACAGACAGCACCAACGTCATATGGCGCACGTGGACAGTAGATTCATCGTCGTCCACGGTGATTTCCATGAATGATATCTGGCCCGCATGGGCAGGCGGGACTGGAACAAATGGAACTGCCGCTGGTATCACCGCTGGCGGTGGGATGGGGAACGGGGCAGACGGAACCTGGTACGCATGGACCGGGACCGGCTCAGGTACCGGCGACGTCATCTGGAGCACCTGGACTACCTTTGGTGGAGCCTGTAGTGGGGTCTGTCGCCCGGCGGAAACCGAGGAACAGCGGCTTGCCCGCCTCGAGCAGGAGAGGGTGTGGCAGGCGCAGTCCATCCTCCAGCAGGCGGAATACCAGAAAAAGGAAGAGGAACGCCGCAAGAAGGAAGAGGCTGCCGACAAGCGCGCAGAAGTCCTCTTCACAGAGATCGTCGGCGAGGAGCAGTTCAAGCTCTTCAAGAAGCGCGGCTACCACGAGGTCGTCAGCCCGGCTGGAAACCGTTATCGCCTGCGGCCCAGGACGATCGTCGATCAGATGGAAGGCAACTTTGGTGAGAAGGTCTTCCAAAGGATGTGCATCCATCACACGTACCAGAATCCTCTACCGCCGATGGATACGCTCATCCATCAAATGCTGATGATCCAGTGCGGACAGGAGGACGAATTCCAGAAGACGGCCAACAAGCACCGCGTTGCGGCCTAGGAGACGGACAATGGATAGTTCGTCCTTTGGGAATGTGATATCTGCGGCGATTATTGGAGCAATCGTGATCGCATTCGTCCTTGGAGCAGCTCTAGTTGGAATCGCGTGGCTTATTTTCGGCTAACAGGAGGAGGCGAAGATGTTCTGGGAATTCGGGCCATACGGGCTGATTCGCCCGATCTCCGACGCGAATCTAGTGCGGCTGCTGATCTGCCTTCTCTAGGTGGACTATGCCACGTCGCTGTGAGCTGTGCGACATGGGACGGGCGATGAAGTTCAAGACACCTCGTTGCAAGCGCCGTGCGACTTGCAAGGTGGTAGCACAACCTCACATTCCTGAGCTCGGAAGAAGAACTTTGTGGATCTGCGCCTATCACAAGAAGCTGGAAGAGAAGGCGAGAGGAATGTCAGGCGTATCTCATAATTGTGCAAATACTTGACAAACAGGCCGTGAATTGTTTTAATGTGCGAGTCGCCGGTCAAAAGTAGATACAGATTACGATTTGGGTGCTGACAACGAGCTGTCCGTGGTTCCGGAGCCTAAGGGGTCAGCACCCGATTAGCGCCGCGTGCAAGGACAGCTCTTTCTAGAAGGTTGCACGCGGCCATTTTCTTCGCAGGGGTAAGTCAAGGAAGCGAGCCTACTGTGACGACCAGATCAACAAAATGGTGTCTAGAGACAACCAGGATAGCCCGGTTGCATTCGTATATTATGCAACCGTGCCAGCGTTCGCCCCGAGCAGTCGAAGGTACGTCCGCCGCGCTGAGTTTTGACAATAAGGGGCCATGATCGCGGGGACCATAGAAGCAACACTAGGCCCCGCGAGAAGGTTTCGCGGGGCCTAGTGTTATTTGGGGCCGTGGATGTCCGCCCTGTCCATATGGGCATGCGGCCAACCTGATCTCTGACAACCCGGGACGAGTAAGCAGCTAATCTGGGCGGGGGCCACCGTTTGGCCCCCGCCCTGCGAAAGCAGTTATGCGGGTATGGCGTAATGGTAGCGCGCGACTCTTCCAAGGTTGAAGCGCGGGTTCGATTCCCGCTACCCGCACCAGAAACATTCGTTGCACCTTTCGTCTAGCAGGAGGACGCGACCTTCCCAAGGTCGAGGTGCGGGTGCGACTCCCGCAAGGTGCTCGGGCTCGTAAGATAACAGCAGTCGGCTGGTTTCCAAGTCCAGCAGCGGAGGAGCATAACCTCCCGAGCCCGCCATTTTCGGCGCCATGGTGTAGCGGATCTGCACACGTGCTTGTCACGCACGGGGTACGGGGTCAGCACCCGTTGGCGCCGCCACCGCCCTGTGGTCTACCGGCATGACGCCTCTCTCTGAAAGAGGAAGAGGAGGTCCGATTCCTCCCGGGGCGGCCATTTTCCTTTGAGGTGCACCATGACGGAATTCGGCTTTTCAGACCTGCAGACGTCGCCGCAGAGATTCGAGTGTTGCATCTGCGGCGGCGAGAAGCTTTGGCTGGACAAGAAAGGCTGCATCTGTACGATATGCGGAGAGAGGCATCCAGTCTGCCCTAAATGTTGGGGCATATCGGTTGACTCTCAAAAGCTGGTAGTCCAAAAGGGCCGGACGGTCTGGATCGTCTGCCCCATCCAATTTGCCACGAAGGAGCCCCGCAAAAGGCACTGTTCATTCAGTGCCTCTTCAGGGGCTTCCTAAGGGTGATACAGCTGCCGAAACCCAGGAGGTAGTAGGTTCGACTCCTACCGAGCCCACAAGGTGCCCTGACAAGGACACCTTGTGGGCTTGTAGCTCAACGGTAGAGCGCCTGGTCAAAGCAGTATGTCCAATAACCACCGCCACAAAGGGGCCTCCCAGAAGGCACTGATTCTTCTCAGTGCCTCCTGAGAGGAGTCCCCCGAGGGTGATACAGCCTATAGCGTAATTAGCGCGCCGGCCATGACAGCCGGAGGTCCAGGTGCGGGTGCGGTAAGCGCTCAAGTCCTGGTAGGATATGTCCATCAATAGCCACCAAAGGGTGCCGCCACTGGGTGCCGTCTGTACGACGTCCAGTGGCGCCCCCCGGAGGTGATACAGCCGATTCCCATACGGGGGATTCTCCGCGCCGGCACTTTGTGGGAGTCGGTATGTCCAATAACAAGAGCGGGGAGGTGCCCGTAGGGGCATATCGGCCTCATAAGCCGACCGCGGCGTGTGCAACTCACGCCCCCGCCACCATACCACCAACCCGTAGCATTTAGCGCGAAATGCTATGGAAGAAATATGGACGAGACGTGAGCGTAAGGAATTATGAGCTGCGGCGCGGTGGTGATACAGCTCGTCGGAAATCGGGCTTTCCGGCGAGCATGTCCAACAACGACCTGGGCAAAGCCCAGCAGAAATAACGGGCGGCAAGCTAACCCAGAGGAAGCGCCTGCCTGAAGAGCAGGAGGGCCCGGTGCGACACCGGGGCCGCCCACCAATCTTCACCCCTTGCTCCCATTGGGAGCGGAAAGGAGGACCGTGGGGTTCCAACGCGGTGACTCTACGGACCCCAGCCTGTAGAGATACAGACTGGGGAACTGGGGCCGTAGCTCATTTGGAAGAGCGGCTGAATGGCATTCAGCAGGTGGAGGGTTCAAATCCCTTCGGCTCCACCACGGGGACGTGGTGACAATGGTAACATGGCTGGTCCGCAACCAGCAGATCCGGGTTCGACCCCCGGCGTCTCCACCAGAAAATCAAGGGCCCGTAGCTCAGTTGGGAGAGCGCCTGCTTTGCAAGCAGGAGGTTCGCCGGTTCGAGGCCGGTCGGGTCCACCAAATATCCATGGGTTGAGCAGTGTAGTGAGCTCAGTGGACTGTAAATCCACCGCCTCCGGCTTTGTGGGTGCGATTCCCACCCCATGGACCATTCCCTCGTGGTGTAATAGCAGCACATGAGACTTTGGATCTCAGTGTGAAGGTGCAACTCCTTCCGAGGGAGCCAACTTCTTTCCGAAAGGAACTATATGCCGGAAGTCATCGTCTTAAGCTGGAATAACATACCGTATTTGAATCTCCGGATCAAAAATAACGTTATCCATATCCGGAGGTTCAAATGGCTGAATGGAAAGCATTTAGGTCAAGAAATAAGCGCATTAGGCAACTCAGACAAAATGGGTATGGCCTAAGAGAAATCTCATCTATTCTCAATTGCCCAAAGTCAACCGTAAAGTATTACGCAGATAGAATCTCTGTCTCATCAGATAAATCACGCGCATTAAAGCGCATAAAAGAGAATGCGGAAAATGGTCGCCTGGCCGGCGAGCTGAAATGGAAACGCAGAAAAGAAGAAATAACGAAGGAATCGAAAAAGGACTGGGCTACTCTCAAAAATGACCCGCGATTCATGGCTTTTCTCGGAATATATTGGGGTGAAGGATTTAAAACTGGGCATATAGGGATAGTAAACAACGATCCGTCAATGATCCTGGCTGGATTATTGGCTTTCAAGCGACTCAATCCGGAAAGCCATGTTGTTGCAACAATTTTCTGCTACCCAGATCACCAAAAAACGGAGTGTGCCAATTTCTGGATGAACCTTCTAAAAGGCGCGGAAATAAGAATAAGAAACGTTAGCGACAAAAGATCTGGCAAAAAGCCGCACAAATCTCCGCATGGACTATGTCGCCTGGAATACAGTGATTGGCGCACGTTTACGAAAATCATGACTTGGTTGGAATGCTGGAAACAGGATTTAAAAGCGGGTGTCGTATAGTGGAAGTACGCGGCTTTGCCAAGGCCGAAGCGCCGGTTCAATTCCGGCTACCCGCACCACCGCCCTTACCTCAATAGAAGAGGACCCGCTTGATAAGCGGGCTACGGTGGAGCGTAACCACCAGGGCGGACTAGCATTTAATGTGGGCGTCGTCCAATGGCAGGACGGCAGACTGTGGATCTGCTAATCTGGGTTCGAGTCCCAGCGCTCACCTAACGGGGTGTAGCTCAGCCTGGTTTAGAGCGCTTCCTTCGGGAGGAAGAGGCCGCGAGTCCGAATCTCGCCACCCCGACCAACATTTCACGGGGCGTAGGGGAGCATGGTTGTCCCCGCCAGACTGGGGGTCTGGAGATCGCTGGTTCAAATCCAGCCGTCCCGAGCCCGCGTAGTTTAACAGCAGAATGCATGCTCGACACGCATGCGACGCAGGTGCGACCCCTGCCGTGGGCACCATGCCGGCGTAGCACAGCAGCCTATGCACCGCATTGGTAATGCGGAGATGCGGGGGCAGCACCCGCCGCCGGCTCCACAATCATTGCCTTTCTCATATACCTTCTACTTTAATGAAGTGGAAGGAGGAGAGCCATGAACATCCCGATCTCGGAATTCGTGGGCGGATTCAGATTCCTGTCGAACTTTTACCCAGTCTCTATCGTGCTTGAAGGAAACGTCTATCTTTCCGTAGAGCACGCATTCCAGGCGGCCAAGACGGCGGACCCATTAGAGCAGCAGAAGATCCGCGAGATGCCCACTCCAGGCAAGGCGAAGCGCGCGGGGCGTCAAGTGACCCTCAGACCCAACTGGGAACAGATCAAATTGCGAGTCATGCTAGCCCTCATCAGACAGAAATTCGGGCATCCCGAGCTCCGTGATAAGCTTCTGGCAACCGGAAATAAAATACTCGTAGAAGGCAACACATGGGGAGATACGTTCTGGGGCGTTTGCAGGGGTAAGGGCGAAAATCACCTAGGTAAGATCCTCATGAAGGTCAGGTCAGAGCTCGCCGCCCTCGTTCAACGGTAGGACCTCCGGCCTGTATCCGGACGATCTCGGTTCGAATCCGGGGGGCGGCCCCATTTTCAAGGGTGGGTTATGAACCAACCGCCTGCTTATCTTCTTGGCATCGGCACAGTCCGCCACAGGGCCAGCCGTCACTACCACAGGAACCCGCACACGTTCCCGGAGATCAGAGCTCTGGCGGACGGCGGGAACCGCGGGAAGCGGTCCAAGAAGTACCTGCCCGATTCCTATGATGACCTGCGCATCAGCAGCAGGGAAGATCGCTCCTGGAAGAACTTCCGCAAGACGCAATACAAGCCAAAGATGGCCAGCTAGCCGGCCTAGCATAATAGTAGTGCGGCGGTCTCATAAGCCGCTAGTCCGGGTGCGATTCCCGGGGCCGGCACCATGGCGAGTTTGGGCATTGGCAAGCCCACCCCGTTTGAAGCGGGAAGCCCGTAAGGGTTTGCGCGTTCAACTCGCGCACTCGCCGCCAAACATTAACGCCCCCGTGGTGTAACAGACGCACGTCACTCTGCGGAAGTGGAAGTCGAGGTGCAATTCCTCGCGGGGGTACCATTGGAGAGCTTTGGCATTGGCAAGCCCACCCCGTTCGAAGCGGGAAGCCGTCACAGGCTTACAGGTTCAACTCCTGTGCTCTCCGCCAAAATCAGGATGCGGGCTTCGCTTTGGGCTCTGCAGCCGCTAATAGATCGACCGGGTACATCTCTACCATGAGCGTCAGAATTCCGTTTTCCCTATAATCTAGTTTCGGGATCTGGACGCTTGCGACACGATTCGGGTCGATTCCAGGCCCTTCGATCTGCCAACGGTGAAGGCGGGCCAATTCCCCTGGCTTTAGCGGCTCGCCTTTAGCGCCAAAAAAGGTGATTTTGACATCCCCTATCTCGATCTTCTGGATCTGGGCCATGACCTGCACGACCTCCATGCCTTCATCCCGGGCCTTAGCGAATCCGGGATTCGATCGCACGATTTCTTGATCCATTTGCTTTCTACAACTTGCGGAACTCGATAAATCCGAAGGTGTAACTGAGCTCGCACGGCGAGATGTTGCTCGGGTTTATGACGGGAATGCCCAAGGTCCAGTCAACCGGGCTGGCAAGCTTGAGGCCATACTGATCAGCGACCCAGATCATGGCGGTGACATCGTCCTTCGAGAAGATGCACCACGGCAGGCCAAGTATCGTCATGGTCGGATGGATCTTCGGGTCCCAATAGTCGAACGTGATGAAAAGCCGGCCCGACTCCCTCAATAATCTCGCACTCTCCCTGAAGAAATCCGGTACGTTGACCCCGTGCTCGATGACGGACAGGCACGTGATGCAGTCGAATGAGCGGCTCTCGAGTTCCGTCTCGGTCAGGCTCCCGACAAGATGAACGGCGCCAGGAGGCTCCTGAGACGGAATGAGGTCTATGCCGATCTTCTTACCGGCGAGCTTCCTCTTCACGCAGTTGGCCAGGACCATGGACCCGTTACAGCCCATGTCAATCACGTCTCCGGCCAGCCGTGGAATGACAAGGGACAAGTCCCAGTTCTTAGGGACGCAGGGGTGCGGGATGATGCCCTCTTTTTGGACGATCGCGACGGCTGCGTCAATTTCTGCAAAGCTCTTCAGGAACATAGGGCACCTCAAATCGGACGCAGTAGTCCAGCCTTGCCATTCACGATGATCCTGTTCGGGCCGACGTCCGCCGCAAGATTGAACCTCTTCGGCAGGTTGAAGTCGTTCCTGATGTTGGCCTTCTTGATCGCCTGCTGGAACTTCTTCTGCAGTTCTTCTGAAGGGGCATTGTCAGGCAGGATGTCTACGAAGCAGGATCCCGCCTTTAGAATCCATTCTCCGTAGTCGCAGAAGCCTCGCCGGTCCAGGGCCGTCTTTAGGGCAATTTCCGGATCACGATACATATAATGCCGGTAAGCATTGTAAGTACAGAAACAACACTCCCACTGCGCGAGCCCCGACGGCCAGGTCTGCATGTACTGGTCCGGGGCGTACCGGATGCCCTCCCTGTTCTTGAACTGACGGACTTCCGGCCAGCCCGGAAACGCCGCCCACGTCACCTGTTCAACGATGGACTTCGACTTGTCGTACTTGTACGTGGCCTTCTGGGACGTGTGTAGGAAGAACGGGACGCTGGTCCACTCGACCATCTCTACGCCGTTCAGCTCCACGTCGCGGATGACGTTCCGCGGATCTACGTCGTAGAAGATCTCGTCCGAATGCAGAAGGGTGACCCAACCCTCGTACCCGTGCCGCCGCTGGAGTTCCTCCAGCAGGATGCTCCGCATTCCGTCTCCGCGGATGGCATCCTTCGGTAAGTCGGCATCCGTCGCATAGAACTCGAGGTTGGAGTACGATTTGAGGATCTTCGAGGTCTGCGAGTTGTCATCCGTGCCGTCTAACACGTAGATGGCATCGAAGAACTTGTGATTGCGCCGCATGACCTCGTCGAGGATGTCCTCATCACCCCTGACGAGCATAATGCCGTAATGCTTCATACCCTGATGGCCCAGCTGGAATCGTCGTACAGCAGGATCTGCCTACCGTTCGCGAATTCATCGACGGCCTTCCGGGTCTCCATGATGTTATAATCGTGCCCGGCCAAGAGGCCTCCCGGCTTGATCTTCTGGACCCAGATGTTGATGTCTTCTTTGACCGCGGCATATCGATGGCATCCGTCGATATAGACCATGTCCAGCGGCTCGGTAATCTTCCTGGCCGCCTCGACATTGAGCATCTTCATCTTGATCACGCTGAGACCGATCGTCCTAGCATCGAACTGAGCCTCGACGGCACGCATGTCCGAGAAATTCGCGAAGTCCCAGTTGTCGTACCCGTTGAGCCACGGATCGATGGCATAGAGCCTCGCGATGCGCCTGGTGTCCATGAAGATCTTCGTGGATTCGCCGGCATAGCTGCCGATCTCAGCGACGACTGCGCTGGTCGGCAGGAGCGCAGCCAGCTCGACGATACCGCACCCATTCGTCCGCATCCTGAAGACGGGGTGCCACTCATTGATCTTGTTGATCATCCGCGGCGGCGTGATCGCCCTAATGAGCCGCTCGCGCTCGAGTGCCATGGTGTGGTTCTGCATGAGCTGGAGGGCATTGTTCCTGAGCCTGTTCCGATATTCTTCCTTGTGGATGAATACCATGTCGTTCAGGCCCTGCGCGAGCTTCTCCTTGTCGCCGTTGACGACGACGTGAGCCGTCTCCGCATGGCGCATGAACTCGTAGCCGCCGATGCCGGGAAACCCACAGACGGCGCAGCCAGCACTCATGGCTTCCAGGGGCGGCAAGCCGATCGACTCTTCCGTGGAGATGGCCACGAAGACTTCCATTCGCTTGAGAGTCTCCGCCACAGCCTCCTCATTCATCTTGTCGATGGTGATCAGGCGCATTCCGGGCGCCAGCGATTTCCTGATGACCTCGACGTATTCCGGATTCTTGCGCGGCATGATGGCCACTGTCCCCGGGTCCTTAGGCTCCCAGTTCCAGCGGAAGCAGTCTGGAATGCCGTAGGGGATGTAGCGGGCTACGCGGCCGGCCTTGTTGCATTCGCCCAGGATTGCGAGACCGGACGTGATGAGCTCAAATTCCTGATGCTGGAGCAGGCTGAGCGCGCCGGGCGAGGCATCCTGGACGTGGAAGATCTTCTTCTGACAGGGCAGGGAAAGTACGAAGGACGCGTCCCCATGCCAGGAGAAGATGACGACGTCGTTCGGCGCGACCTGGAGAGACTCCCTGGCCACGACCTCGCAGTTGAACCTGAACCAGTCCGGCTTCGCGCCTCCGGGGGTCACGGCCGCGGCCTTATCGACCGTACTGAGATGCTCGACATAGTGGAATCCCTTCTTGATTCCGCCCCATATGCCGACTTCCGGGAAGACGTAATAATGCATAGGCCCTCACTTTTGAATGGGTTTCCATTCTCCGACGATTTCGGACTGGACCCAGGACATGCGGTGGACGGCTATTGGGACGGGCACCCAGACGAGCTCGGCGTCCTTACCCGGCCATTTGTCGATCGTTCGGCGGAAGAAATAGAAATCGCCCATATAGTCGCGTTCCGGATCCTGTTCGCAAGTCCATGCAGACAGCTGCGATTGGATGTTGGGCAGCACAACCGTCTGGGTCCCAACCTGCCCTTCCTTGAAGACCTTCTCATTCCAGATAAGGCCGACTGACCTGTGGTACATCTGGAAGACGAGTACCTTCCCAGGATTCTGTCCGGCATAGGCCCGCATGACGTTGAGCGATCCTTGTATGTATTCGTCGTCATCGTCCATGAACGCAAGCAGGCTCTTAACGGCCTTGCGCATGCCGACGTCGCGTTGGGCGTTCCCGAAGCAGCAGGTCGGGCCGTGCTCGAAATATTTAATGTCCATGTACGGCTTGAACGTCCGGCAGATATCAGCCGCGATCGGCTGAGGTCCGTCGCCCACGACGATTACCTCGTCGCCGGACTCGAAGCCTGCCAGTTGGAGGCTTTGGAGGGTGCGGGCTAGGGTCTTCCGACCGCAAGTCGGGATGATAATAGAGATGTCCATTGAATTATCTACTACGGAAAGCTTGGGCATTGGCAAGCCCACTCGATTGGAGGTCGAGAGCCGATGAGGCTTCGGGGTTCGACTCCCCGGCTTTCCGCCATAAGTATTTTATTTCTGGAGGGCAGCCGGATGACAGCTTGCCGGAACGGTCTGCTAAACCGTGCGCCCCGAAAGGGCGACTGGGGTGCAACTCCCCAGCCCTCCGCCATGAAACGCTGCATCGCATGTAGGAAATACAAAGCTCCAAGTCAATTCTATACACGCACTTCCGGCGGGAAGGTATATCTTGCTAGCTTCTGTAAGCGTTGTGATGCGAGAAGAGTTAGGAATCCAGAATACATCAAACGGAAGTATAAACGTCATGGTGAGTGGGCAAAGAGGACGCGGCTGCTGAACCAACTCCAAGACAAATGGATTTGGACTGATTCTAGGAAATCAGATAAAATCCACGGGCGAGAAAATACCATGACCCGTGATTTTATAAGGCAACTAATAAAGAAAGGTTGCTCATACTGCGGTGAAAAGACACTACGAATGACTTTAGATAGGATTGATAACGCCAGAGGCCATACAAACGACAATGTCGTCGCTGCCTGCGTACGATGCAACGACATCAGAGGAAACATGCCACACAGCGCATGGCTTTGCCTATGCCATGGCTTAAGAAGAGCAAGAAGACAAGGTTTGTTCGCCGATTGGAAGGGTAGATCGAGTGCTCGGCGATAGTCGTATGGACGAAGATCCACCAAGCCGGAGGAAACCGGCAGCACTCTCTAAGGACGCGTAGCCAAACGGCAAGGCGCCAGTCTGCAACACTGGTATTTGGTGGGTTCGAATCCCCCCGCGTCCTCCAAACTATCAACGCTGGCGTAGCATAGCTAGCAATGCATCCGCCTCGTAAGCGGAAGACCGCCGGTGCAAATCCGGCCGCCAGCTCCATTCCCCTGTCCGCCAACGGTAGGCGAGCCGGCTGTTAACCGGTCAATGGAAGTTCGAATCTTCCCGGGGGAGCCAATTTCAAGGATGTATTTAAGATATATGGCCAAAATGAAACGCTGGTTGATCGAGTTCGCCGGACAGAAACGGACGGTCTCTGGCAAGGACCTCAAGTCCGCCATCCGGGAGAGTTTCAAGAAGAAGCCACCAGAATTCCTCGGTACGCTCATTAGGGTCGTTGACAAGCAGACCAATATCGAGACCTGGATGTCAACGGATTCAGTGGTGAGAGTCATTAAATAATTGACCGACGAACGGGCAGTCTGATTTAATGGTCGTTTGGAACGGGGGAACGGAAACCTTTTACTGGAGGGTACGGCGATGACGAAGACAACGATCACGGAAGGGCTGGCGGAGATCAAGACGGACCTCAAGCGGGTCGCGTCCAAGGGGCAGTTCATCGTGGGGAACGTGGGCCGGCCCGAGAAGATCAAGGACCCGCTGGTCAAGGAAGGCGGCTCCGAAAAGGTGGTGGCCAGGGAGCGCCAGGCCCATGCCGATCTGCTGGACCGGATCGTGAAGATCCGCGGGGCCATCCAGAAGAAGAACCACGAGATCATGATCGTGAACAACGGGAAGTCCAAGTCCCTGGCGGACTGGCTGTCCTGGCGGAAAGAGGCTGCTCCGCACCTGCAGAGCCTGCTCGAGGGCCTGATGAACGCGGTGGGTCAGCTGAAGACGCAGACCCGCCGGGCGGGTGCCCGGATCGTCTCCGAGGGCGCGTCGGCCAGCCCCGAGGACATCATCTTGCACCTGAGCGAGACAGAGCTGGCCAAGGAGGTGGAGGACCTGCAGAAGACGCTGGGCGACCTGGACGGGAAGCTCAGCCTCATCAACGCGACCACGACCATCGAGATCCCCGATTAGACTTAGCCGGCTGGCGGTAAAGCGGTGTATTCCGCTGAATGGGAACAATGCGCGATAAATCGGCTAGCGCACCCAACCGCCTGCGGCTCAATTAGGAGAATTGGAGTTCGGGGCTTGGCTAGCGAAGTGGGAGAATCATGGGACAACCGAAAGGTTGAAAATCAAGAAGGTCCTTCGGGACCTCCTTTTACCATGGACTGGTGAAAACCAGTGAAAGCTGACCGCTGAAAGTGCCAAAGCTTCTTGCGTGCCCGACAGGGCCGCATTAAAGCGAAAAGCGGAAAGCTGAAAGATGCTCAAAAAGCCACCGACAATCTGACCGCCCCGGAAACGGGTGCGGGGGTCCTGACCTGTGGGACCTTCCCAGGATGGTGGCTGCAAGTGCGAGCCCCGAACTCTTCTTTTCTCTTATGAACGGTCTCGTCAAAGCAATGTTCCGGGCGATGGATGAGCCTTATGCCAAAAAGGGCTTCGACATCGCATCACACCTTCCACTTCTCTACGTTCTGGCCCAACAGACTCCGGGCCAGGTAGTCGAGCTTGGCGTCGGGAACGGCTACTCGACGATCGCCCTCCTCGCCGGATCTAGGCATAGCGCCACCAGATGCTGGATGTCAGGAAAATTTCTTGTCAGCTATGATACCGATCCGACTGCCGAAGGAAGGGCGAAAGAGATCGTCGGACCCAACACCTGGGGTTGGAAGTTCATCGTCAAGGATAGTACCGAGGCTGCTGCCGACTTCAAGGACGGAGACGTCGGTCTCCTGTTCATAGACACCCTCCACACTTACGAGAAGACGATAGAGGAACTCGAGACCTGGCTCCCGAAGATGGATCCCAACGGCATCATGTGCGGACACGACTACCTCCTTCACCTCCACGAAGAAAAGATGTGGGCCACGCTGAGCGGAGTACATATCGCAGTGGACGAGTTCGCCAAGAAGCATTCAGACAAGTTCACGCTGCAGATATTCCCCAACGACAGAGGGCTCTGGGTTTTCTGGCCCAAACCAAAAGGAGGTGTCGCGTGAAGATCGTGCCGACGGAGGACCAGATCGCGGTCCAGATCCTGGAAGTGTCCGACACGACGGAAGGCGGGATCGTGGTCCCGGCGCTGGCCGCCAAGAACCTGCCGTACCACCGGGGCAAGGTCGTGGCGATCGGACCCGGCCGCTGGCAGGATGGCGTGCTCATCAAGCCGGACGTCGAGATCGGCGACGTGGTCTTCTTCGGGAAGCGCGTGGGAGTGGAGCTCAAGGTGGGCGCCGAGGTCTTTTCCATCCTCCGCATGGGGTCTCTCCTCGCGAAGGAAGGCAAGTAAACACACCAAGCGGGGCATTCATCCCGGTGGGTGGGTGTCTCGTGTGCGCACGCGGTGGAGACGCCTGGCCCTACCCAAGGGGTGACCGACAGCGGTTGGAAGGATCGGTCGATGTCCAGGCGCAGGAAGGGCAGGGCCGGGACGCCGGCCCGCCCTCCGTGCCATCCTCAGGCACTGGGTATGGCACGGAGGGCTCGATGGCCCAAGTTCCTTATGCAGGAAAGAACTCAAGCCCCCGTTCGGTAATAGATAGCCTACGAATCCTCTAAATTCGCAGTGGAGGTGCAACTCCTCCCGGGGGCACCACTAAACTCCCGATCTCTTCTCGTTCGCCTTCCTGGCATTCGTCGCGGTGGGCACTTCCTTGAACTTTCCGCCGTTCTTCCCGCAGTACGAGCAGTGATGACGGGCATTTCCAGGCTTGACCGGCGCGAGCTCACCCGACTTGACCCTGGCATTCACCTTGTTGTGGGCCTTGTACATATCAGGGTGGGCCTTGCGCCATTTGGCCACGGATGTCAGGTTGGATTCGTTGGATCCGGAGGCTGCCCGGCCCTTCTCCTTGCGGTCTGACTTGTAGGACTTGGACCGATATGCCTTGACACGCTTGCGCTGCTCGGGCGTCATGTCGGCGTAGGATTTGGTTTCCCAGAGCATGGACAGCTTCATAAGGTAATTTTGTCCGGCCTCGTCGTCTAACGGTTCAGGACATCGCCCCCTCAAGGCGAAAATGCCGGTTCGATTCCGGTCGAGGCTACCACGGCCCGCTCGTCTAGCAGTAGGACACGACCCCTTCAAGGTCGAGACACGGGTGCGACTCCCGTGCGGGCTACCAAACCGTAGGAGGGCAAGATGGCAGATTACACTCACGCCATCGTGGATGCCATGAAGAAACGCGGCTGGAAGCCCTATCTGGACCGCTGCGGAATAGGGCATCACGCCAGGTTCGAGCTCGGGACGTGGCCTTACCCTGGCTCAAAAACTGGCATCGGCGTCGGACGAACTCAGGCAGAAGCCATCAGGAATGCGGCATTTGACGCATTGCTCGACCTGGATGGAATGAATCCTCCGGAAATCGTCGCTTATGAGAAGACCCTTAAGAAAGGAGGCCGCAGATGAAACGCGACGGTAAATGCAGATTTCAGACACGGCCCCCGAAGCTTTAACCAGATGAGCACCTGTCTTTTACACAGGGGAACCTGGCGCGCTTCCAGGCGGGGGCACTATTGCCGACCTATGTCAACAGCAGACGAACCGGTTCTTACCCGGTAGATGGGAGTGCAACTCTCCCGGTCGGCACCAGCGCCCTCGACGATGTATTTAAGCCCCCGTAGACCAACGGCAGGAGTCGCCTGTTTCAAAAACAGGAATGTGGTGGTTCGAATCCACTCGGGGGCACCATGATAAACGCACTGGATCATATCTCCCTGACCAGCCTCTGTTCGAAATGCTATACGCCCTTCGAGACGCTCGGAAAGGGGCATTGGTATCAGACATGCCACGGTTGCGGGCATTACTTCAACATCGCAGAAGCCTTCCTGGCCATCGACGTGCAACATATTAAGGCAATCAAGGAAAAGCATCGGACCATCGAAAGGTCGATCGACGTCATGAAGCGCAGATACCCGCTGGTCAGGAACGGGAAGCTGGTCAAGGGCACGGCCGGGCGGATCAAGAACCAGCGACAAAAGGAGATGAAGCCATGCTGACCAGGCGCGGACTAGCACGGCTGATATGCGGAGCGACCGCCCTTGCGACCACCGGATTCAATAAGGTCGCTGAGGCCCTGGTACCAAAGCCGGCCTCTGATGCTCTGCAGGCGGTCAACCAGCGGCGCCTTCTTCTGTACGTCAGACAGAAGATAAACGAAGCAGTAGAATGCAATCTTTTTGAACCCCTAGATCTCATAGGGCATAACAGAATCAGATACACGATTCAAAAGACCCTTGCGAATCTTGTTTCTCGGGGTCTTTTAAAAACTTCTTCAGCCGAATTGGACTTACGATCGTACACCATATACGTGCGCTTTTCCACTAACTATCAACCACCGATGGATGGTTATGCGGTAGTGGGGCCGTTCACGTCAGAACCCTGGGCAGGTGGCGCAATTCAGCAGACGCCCATGTGAGGTAACTTGGTAAACCTCACTCACTTAAAATGAGTGGCCTGCAGGTCCGAATCCTGCCATGGGCACGCCCGCGTGAAGGTAATTGGCAAACCTCGCTCATTTAGAGTGAGCGGTCTGCGGGTTCGATTCCCGCCGTGGGCACCAACCAATCAAGGACTTGTGGCGAAACGGCAACCGCGTGTGCCTCAGGAGCACATGGCAATTAGCCTTGTGGGTTCGAATCCCACCAAGTCCACCAAAGATATTTAGAAGTGGAGATATAGTCATGGCACGCGCCCGGCACGCAATGAGTCTAGACGAACTCCTGGCAAAGCTCGCCAAGAAGTACAAGAACGTCAAGTTCAAGCCGGGGTTCTTCTACAACAAGCCAGGAGACATAGTAGAGGTCTACCTCGAGAACGTGAGCTACTACGCGCAGTGGATCAACCACGACGTGACGGTCTACAAGGCCATGGACGACGACCGTATTATCGGCCTCTCGGTCCATGGAGTCAAGAAGCACATCAAGTAATGTCGAAGGACTCCTTGTGCGCATAATCGACCCTGATGGCCCGCTCTTCCAGTCTGTTCCTTCCACGGTCAAGATGGCTGTAGACATGATCGTCAGCCGGCTCACAGACGAAGATCGCAAGGCAATCCTCGCAAGCAAGAAATCATATTGCGCCCACCATACCGTCGGTCGATACCTACGGAATAGTTGGTCATTATGGGAGCCGGACACCCCGCTGAAGCGGGATGCCGTAAATTCTTATGGCATCGCTCACCCCGACGACATAAGTGGACTTATCCTGAGTTGGGTATGGGCCAGAGTACACGAACGACCATTTGATCCAGTAGAAGCAGTAAAGGTCTACCATGAACACTGGAAGAAAGCAGGCATTGACTCTCTGACCGCTGGAGGATGGCCACCAAAAAAGGCTCGGCTAGCATAACGGTAGTGCACCAGTCCGATTCCTCTGTTGAGCACCAAGCCCGCCTCGTCTATCAGAAGGACGCCAGTATCACACGCTGGAAAGAGAGGCGCGACTCCTCTGGCGGGCACCAAACATTTAACCCGGCGGGTCAGAAAGTAAGACGCCAGCCTTACAAGCTGGAAGACGCGGAGCATTACCGCGGCCGGGTACGCAGGTGTGGCGAAACTGGTAACCGCGCTAGCCCGAGGCGCTAGTGGTGGAAATCACCTTGGAGGTTCGAATCCTCTCACCTGCACATTTTTTGCTGGGGCGTGTAGCTCAACCTGGTTAGAGCAGGCGCTTTATAAGCGCCCGATGGAGGTTCAAATCCTCACGCGCCTACCACTTCATGCAAATACGTCCACGTATCTAAATAATTGACCAGCAGATAGGAATCTGGTTTAATACGTCAATCAAGGAGGAAGTATGGAACCCCAGGTCCTCGAGAAGCACTTCGGAAAGATGGGCGCCCGTATCAAGTTCGACGATCGGTTCTCCGCCCTCTCTCTGAACATCGGCCGCGACAAGGAGGGCGAGTTCTTCACCCTCCGCGGCGGACCGGACACGGATATCCGGGTCGTCAATATCCAGCCCAAGGACCGGCACCTACTCCTGGTCGCCGACGTGGACGGCAAGAAGTCCAAGTTCCTTTGCGGACACGACGAGCGCCAGTGGTTCGTGGCAGCCGTTCCCGAGCGCCGTGAGCGGGGTGCGGTAGGGGTCGTCGACGTCAAGACCGCCATGGAGGCCCTCAAGCCTCAGCCCGTCATCGAAAGACAAGTGGGCAAGGCCGTCCAGGGCCGCCGACGCCGCCGGAACGAGGCCTACGTGCGCCAGGGCGAGTGGTTCTTCGTGCCGGTTCAGATGCCCGATCCCAAGATCATCTTCCGGAACGAGCCCATCCAGCGCGGGGGCAGCAAGCCGCACAAGTGTGAGTTCCTGACCCGCTCGGGTGGGACCCAGGTCTGGGTCGGCCCCGGGCATCCCAACGGCCTTACCGACAGCGAGTTCAAGAAGCTGAACATCCCCCATCGGAACATCGGCCTCTGGCAGATCATGGTCCGGGATGCCGGGGTGTTTGTCAAGGGCAAGATCACGCACCCGGACCACGCGACGATCGTACTCAAGTGCTGGCATCGCGTCCTGGCCAACACGGAAGGCCAGGCCCGCGGGATGCGGCACGTCGCCTTCCTGGACTAGGAGGACGTCATGGGATTCGTCGTCCACTTCCAGCGGTATGCTGACCGTTCAGAAGCCGGCGAGCGAGCGCCTGGCGAATGGTCAGAAGCCGAAGGCACCTCCTTTGTGCCGGACAGCCAGATATTCTCCGACAAATATCATTGGTGCATCGAAGACGAAGTCCTTCTCGTCGTAGAGGTCAATGAGAATACCGGTAAAAGCAAGAGGATCGCAGCCTTTGCTCATTGGGACAGGGTCGTACCGACTGAGAAGACTGAGCCGTAACCGTTCCCTTCCTTTCTAGGAGTCGGCGCATGACCGGCACGGTGAAGAAGATCGTCGCGGACAAGGGCTTCGGGTTCATCAAGGCGGACGACGGGAAGGAATACTTCTTCCACCGTTCGGCCATACAGGGCGACTTCGACTCGCTCAAGGGCGGGGAGAAGGTGGAGTTCGACACCACCACGGGTCCCAAGGGCCCGCGCGCCGAGAACGTCAAGCTGGTCGCCTGAGCAAGACCTAGCTCTTTCACAAGTAGGCCTGTTGACGGCTGAGGCCCGCAGAGGGCTGAAAGTGGCATGGTGGCAAGTCATCGGACGAACCGGCTCCGTGCCGCCGCTGGGTTAAGATGGGCAAAGCCGACCGGGGCCAATGACCCGACCGTGCATCGCCTCTGGACATCCGGGATTGGGGCGAAGAAGACTGCCGGCGTAGTCGGTCACGGAAATCCCCGTCCTCCGCTGAGATGCGGACAGTCGTCAACAGGCCTACTTGAATCTCCGGGGTGTAGCTCAGCCTGGTTTAGAGCGCTTGCCTTGGGCGCAAGAGGCCGCGGGTCCGAATCCCGCCACCCCGAGAATCTTTGAAAATACGGGCCCGAAATAGAATTCGACAGTGGGAGGGAATTGGACGCCTGCGCCCCGAGGACCGCCTGACTTGGCCTCGTTAAAAATGTCGGGCAAACAACAACTGCTGCACCTGCACGCATGGCCGCCTAACGGCGACCCGTCCCGCCTGAACGACGCCGATAGTCAGTGAATTGGGACGTTAATGCCATCGGCTGGTCCTGCGGTCTGGCGAGCCAACCAGGATAAGAGACCAAATCGCCCGTCGCCAACCGGCGAGGCATGCCGCAAGTCGTAGCCGGCTCAAGACGTTAAAGCAGTACAGACAGCGGCCATGGGCGTGAAGAGGGCTTCGATGAACACCACTGCACCCGGGGGCAGTACCCGGCGGGTCCACCACTTTCCGGCGAGCGGCTGGCGGTCCTGACGCCTAAGCCCAGCTCCGACTGTGAGCCCTTCGGGGAACCAGGTCGGAGTGAGAAAGTCAGGCGCGCTGCAGCGCGACACCTCGGCGACCGCTCGCTTCAATCTTGCGGCTGTACACCGGAGTAGCGGAGGGCGGCTGGCACTCCACCAGCCGCCCGGCGGTATTCCGGAGGAAACATGCTTTGCTTCTTTTGGCATTGTTGATATTCTTGGCAGTTGATATGCTTGAAGACATAAAGAGGATACTAAGATGAGAGCCTTCTTCGCGTTCTTCTTTAAAGGATTCCTGACAGCTGCCCTAAGCATTTCCATGGTCGTCTCCTGCCTCTGGCTTCTCAAGCTCATGGCCATAAACCTCCCGGAATGGAAGGGAACGTCATTCGATTTCTTCTACGAGTACAAGATCTCCATTTGTGTTGCCCTTGCCTTGATAACCATCGGAATCTTCATCAATACCAGGGGTAGCGAAGACTGACCGAAATGAAAATTGCCGTCATAATTCCGACTCACTGCCTCCCTCCTGTCATAAAGCTCACAGTCGGCTCCTTGCTCAAAGCACATCCGACACACGATCTCAATATCCATCTCGGCGTCCATACGAACTACGACCATTATTCCAAGGACCTGAGCCTGTTCGAGGACCTGAGGAAGGTCGCCCACATTCACCTGGTGGACGAAATCGACTGGGTGGTTTACAATGCGATCGTCTACCGCTACTCGCAGATGCACGCGACGAACATCCACAACCTGCTCAAGCAGATCAAGCACTACGAATTTGATCACGTGCTGCTCCTGGACAACGACGTCCATGTCAAGGCTGACTTTATTACGGAACTGACGACGCGCTTCCCGAAGGCGGACCTCATCGGGTCCTTCTTTGACGGACGCGATGAGATCATCCCATTCAACCTTTCCGGGACCGGCGAAAAGCAGTACATGCTCCCCAAGATAGCCGTCTGGCATGTCCTGTTCTCCCGCCGGCTTTACGACAGGATTATGGAAAATCCTTCCATTATCTATCCGCGGGAGATGAGGGATGACGTCGCGGGGACCGGCAGGAACGCCTACCTCAACATCCACAAGGCCACCGAGAACCTGCCGCTCTTCGTTGATACGTTCGCGGACGTGCTCCATCATTGCAGGCACGTCTGGAAGGACATGCAGGTAGCCACGGTCCCGTATACCGAATTCGACCAGTGGGCCCACCATTTCTTCACCAGCTCCTTCAACTACGGCTGGTGGGCCATCAAGGATAAGCACGGGACGCACGTCTCCGAGATCGTTGAAATATACAACCGGGAATTCCCAAAGGGCCTAACGCATGAAGCCAGATGAAATCGAGCAGAAGGTCATCAAGATTATGTGCGATCAGTTCAACGTCCCCAAGGAGTCGGTCTCCCGCGAAAAGTCGATCGTGAACGACCTGGGAGCCGACTCTCTGGACTCCGCCGAGCTCGTGATGGAAATCGAAGACACGTTCGACGTCTCTATCGCGGATAAGGACGTCGAGAAGATCAAGACGGTCGGCGATGTCATCAAATACGTAGAGAAGAAAGCGGAGTAGGACAGATACCTCCCATTTAATCAAAGATATTTAAATGGGAGGCAGAATGATCAAGAAATGCAAGCGGTGCACAAAAGAATTCACAACGCAAAAAGCAGGGCAGAAGTTTTGTGGTACGCAATGCTCTGAAAGCTGGCAAAAGGCTAATCTTTCGAAATTTGCCAGGTACAGAGAATCTGGTTTCAAAGTTTGCAACAAATGCAAGAAACGCAAACCGTTATCGGATTTCAGAGCAAAAGGCCCCACTCGGGTCCATCCCTATTGTGCCAAGTGCTTCAACCTGTACATGTTGATAAGGTGGCATTGCAACAAAATCAGAGCAATTGCGCACCTTGGTGGCAAATGCGTCGATTGTGGGAAGTCGTTCCATCCAGCTATATTCCAATTTCATCACAGAACAAGCAAAGGGAAAGAAGCTGAATGGTCACAAATGAGGAACAAATCCTGGGATAACATTAAAAAGGAATTGGATAAATGCATTCTTCTCTGTAGCGGCTGTCATACATTAAGAGGTATTAAGCCAGAGATCTGGGCAGCGGCAATCAAGATGGCAAATACGCCCCAGTAGCTCATTTGGATAGAGCGAGAAGTTCCTAACTTCTAGGCGGCAGGTTCGAGTCCTGCCTGGGGCACAGTCACCAAACACATGTTCAGCCTGGGGTCGAGGAAAGCCGATCTCACAAACGAGCAGCTAAACAGAAGGCTGCTGGTTCGAATCCAGCCGGGGGTACTACATGAAACTGCCAAAGCGACCGAAACGAACGCCGTTCGTCTGCCTGGTCTGCATGAAGAGGCATTATCCGTTCAAGCCGGGAGAGCGCCTCTACGTGAACGACGACTGTATGGAGCACTACACGGTTACGCGGAGCGGCCGTGTCTGGTATGTCGAGGTGTGGACGTGTAAGAACGTGCGCTGGTACCCGCAACGCAAGCGGAGGACAAGCCGTGGCAGATGAAAAGCCGGTCCTAGCCGAGGATGGCGTCATGATCGGCGTGAGCGGCGTCCACCGCCTCGTCTGCCCGAAATGTCAGAAGCGCCTGGAATGGACCGAGCGCGTTGTCGGTGCGAAGTTAGATGATCTTCTGAGCCAGGACCAGAAAGATAGGCCCGCCGACATGGAACGGGCCAGCCCCAAGGAAGCAGTCTGCTGCGACACGCTATTCGTACTTGAGGCTTGGGCTCATTTCCAGGTCTCAGCCACGAAGCTCGAAGTAGAGATAGAGGATGAGGAGCCTCCGCAGTGAAAAACAACTGTCTCAAGCTGAGCGATGGGACCTGGGCCTGGGCTGGCACTCTCCTCAAGAATAACAATCCCGAAGACGGCACTGTCGTCCAAATGACAGATAAGGACCTGATCGGCGTGGTAATACGAAACGGGTCCAGCTTCAAGATTGCCACTATTGGAATCCGGCGGAAAGCCTCCAAGGCCATCGGCGGCAAATGGGTCGTGAGAAAGGTTCTTCCGTGATAGATCCCAGGCCATCCTGCTTCGGGGGTGATCTCCGAAATGAGTGTATGGCCTGCACGTTCGGCATAGAATGTGAGATAGAAGAACGGAAGAAAAAGATGCCACCCAAATGGTGCGCCTGGTGCACTTGCGAGGGACCCACGGAGGCCGAACAAAAACACTGGCCGTGCCCACTCTTCAATAACGAGATGCTATGTGAGATCTGCTGCGAATACGACAAAAGGGCTGTCAACCTGAAGACAAGCAGGCTTGAGATAGGCGAGAAGACTGACAAGACGGACGAGCAGGTCAAACAAACCTGCAAGGATTGTCCTCACTCACGCCCTAGAGCCAGCCAGCGATCTGGGTGAACAGATCGTTGTAATCGTGGTCGCTCCGGAGGGCGGCGTTGATCTTCAGGAAGTCGGCGAGGCTGGCACCGACGATCTGGGGATAAGGGTGGTCGCTGTCCCCGTTGATGCCGAGCTCGTAAACTCCGCCATTCGTAACAGTTGCGGAGAACCTGAAGACGAGGCTGGAAATGTTGACATATCTCCACGAGGTGGCGGAATACCCCAGGGCCGCCAGAAGATACCTGAAGGATTGGACGTTCTTGAAGGCGCTGAAATCGGGCCGATTGGCGCCAATAAACCTATAGTCCCTCTCCTCGCCGGTCACCGGATCGATGAACTTGGGCGGGTCGTTGAAGTCCTTGATGACGCAGAAGCCGCGGGATGCATAGCCAGGAAATGACGCCACGACGGAGAGCGACCAGACTTGCTTGGCTTCTAACATTGGGGTTCCTTTCAAACCAACGTATTTTTGAGTCCCCGTGGTGTAGCAGATGCACGCCAGTCTCCGAAGCTGGAAGGCCAGGCGCGACCCCTGGCGGGGACACCAGCCCCCGTAGCGTAAAAGATAGCGCACCAGCCTTCGAAGCTGGGAGTGGAGGTGCAAGTCCTCCCGGGGGTACCAGACCTTCTAGGAGGTGGGCTGCGAGACGGTGATCTGCCAGTATCAGTGCATCCTCAACGGGGGAGATGGATAGGGCAGACCCGGGGCGTAAGAGCCTAAGCAGCCGACCCTCTTGGAGGCCTCATTTGAACTTCTCGATCATCATTCCCACTTGCGGCCGGAAGACTCTGGCCCGTACGCTCCGGAGCATCCAGCTTGCTGGATTCCAGGAAGGCGATGAGGTGATCGTCGTGGGGGATGGACCACAACCTATCGCGGCGGAGATCTGCAAGCGCTTCCAGCCGTTCATGGACGTCAAGTACCTCGAGCATGGTCCGACTCACTGCTTCGGGAACGCCCAGCGCGACTTCGGGATGCGCACGGCCACCAAGGACATGCTCGCATTCATGGATGATGACGATGAATACGTAGCGGGGTGCTTGGCCGTCATGCGACAATTCGCCGTAGAGAATCCTGGAAAGGTGCTCATCTTCCAAATGTATCATAGGTCGGTAGGGGTCATCTGGAAGGAAAAGGTCCTCAGGGAGGGGGAAGTCGGGACGCAGACAGTCGTGCTCCCCAACGTACAGGAGCGATTGAGCCAATGGACCTGTGAGCAGATTCCTGAACGCGACTATATGGGAGATTATTATTTCTTCCGCCGGACTGTCGATAACTGGCCAGAGAAAGATGCCGGCATCGTCTGGGTAAAATTTCCGGTGGCCGTCCACCACATGTCTTGGGTCCAGTCAGAAAGCGCTGGAGAATGGGAACCCGTAAAGTGAAAGACACCACGGTCCGTCGCGAATCTCATCACGATCGTCCAAATTCGCAGCGGCATTACCGATACCATCAGATGAAGGATGGAATCAGCAATAGTTGCAGGGAGAATAGGCATACGGGGTGTTATTCGTTGAACTGCAAGTGCAAGTGCCACCCGACCTCGCTTACTCGTTCTGGGCTTTTGAGGTGACTTATGACAGCCGTCGCAGCGCTCAACCAGCCCGTGCTGGTCCTGAACAAGAACTGGCAAGCCATCCAGACCACGCCGGTGCATAACGCATTCGCTCTGGTCATGAAGGGCCATGCCGTCATCATCGATCCGGCGACCTATGAGGAGCACAACCTCCTGACCTGGATCGACGTATCCAAGGCCAGGGAAGCCATGGAAGGCGTCGTGATCCGGACTCCCCGGCTCAGCCTAATCGTGCCCGAGGTCATCCGGCTCAATGGATATGGCGGGCAGGGCGAGCGCGCAGTGGTGTTCTCCAGGCGGAACGTCTTCAAAAGGGACAAGTACACCTGTCAGTACTGCAACGCCCAGCCTGGGCCAGAAGAGCTGACGATCGACCACGTTCTGCCCAAGTCCAAGGGCGGAATAAGCGAGTGGACGAACTGCGTCCTGGCCTGTCTCAAGTGCAATGCCAGGAAGGCTGACAGGACTCCCCAGGGAGCCAAGATGGTGCTCAGGAAGCAGCCCAAGAAGCCCAGCTGGGTCGCCCTCTCGCACCTGCCCAAGGGCGGGCGCAAGATCTCCTGGGACCAGTTTATCTCGAAAGCTTACTGGGAAGTCGCTCTCGAGGAATAGGTGCCCGGATATGGGACGACCCCGTCGGGATGACCGGCGGGGTCGTTTTGTATTAAGCAATCTGGCCAAAGCTTCCCGCGCCACATCCACCCCCGAGTGGCGCGTTTTGGAACGTCCATTTTGCCACCCGGATGGCATCACTGTCTCCCGTTGCCTTGCTCGGGTCATCGCTCAATTTGCAAACGGGGGCATTGTTCATCCCGCGCATCTTAATGACCATATTGAGCGCGGGGCTCCCCCCGAAGTCATTGGTGAAATTGGTGCCGATCCCGAAAGAACATCGAATCTTACCCTTGCAGGCAGCAGCGATACGGCAGGCAAGTTCCGGATTTAGGCTGTCACTGAACACGATGGTCTTCGTCATCGGATCAATTCCGAGCAGATTATAGTGCTGGACCACCTTATCGATGAAAGCGAACGGGTCGCCGCTGTCCTGCCTTACGCCGTCAAATAGCTTCGCCAGATAAATATCGAAATCCTTGAAGAACGCGTCAGTCCCGTAAGTGTCCGTCAGCGCGATGCCCAGGCTGCCGCGGTAGACCTTGGTCCATGCATCCATGGCGAACCTATTGGCATTGCGAAGGCCTTGCAGGACGCTATGGGCCATGATCCACTCATGGGCCATGGTACCGACCGCCCTTGCATTATATTTCTGGGCCAGGTAGACGTTGCTCGTGCCGACGAAGCCGGACCTGCCAACGAGGCCCTCAACAACGGTCCGCTGCGCCTCAAAGCTCCGCCTGCGCCTCGTGCCGAAGTCCGCAAACAGGCAACCATGGTTACTGAGCTGTTGCCGCTTCTGCTCGATCCTATATTCCTGCACGTCCATGTTCCATTTCGTATCGATCATTCGGAAATAGAGCTCGCTAATGATGGCCAGGAGCTTGACCTCCCAGAGGATAGTAGACCACCAGCGGCCCTTTATCATGACGCTCAGGTTGTTGTCCGGCTCCGTCAAATGGACAACGACCTCACTGGGATTGTATCTGTAGGATGCCAGGAAGTACTTGTACCAGGGCTTGAAAAAGGACTGCGAGAGCGCGTTGATTTCCGCCTGGGTCACTTTGAGATTCTCCATCTCGGAGATCTCAAACCTGAGTGCATTCAGGAAATCTCCGCCGAGAACGCCATCGAACCTCTGGGTACCTCTGTTCGTGAAGGTGTACGTGGCGATGGCGTCAGGATAGAGCTCCAGGACCGCCTGTTGCATCGTGAACTTGTAGAGGTCGTCATCGAGCATCGATTTGATGATCATCTCTGCCTCCATGATGATTCCATACACATTATACTACAGGAGCACCAGGTGGTCAACTATTTGGCCGGATATGGAACGACCCCGTCGGGATAACCAACGGGGTCGTTTTGTATTTAGCCATAACGGCGACGACGGGCGATGCAGAAGTGGCCGTCTTTCGTCATGTCCTGCGTCCACTTCGTGTAGAATTTCCCGGCCGCGTCGATTTCCATTTCCGCGCCCGCCGTCCCCCACACCGCCGCAGCCTGCAAGGAGGCGAAATCCTGCTGGGACAGGATCATCACATTCAGGAGCCCGGCTGTCACGGCCAGGGTGTTCACACCATCGGGCTTGTAGGTCCCGTAGACATTCGGGGCGATGTAAAACGACGTGATGGAGGCCGCCACCGTAGGGTCGGGAGTGGCAGCCGTGACAAGTCTATTCAGGGTGAGATACTCGTACGCGGGATCATAGACGATCCCCGTGTCAACGTAGGCGCCGTCGCTGGCGGTGGTCGCCGCCACCTTCCGTGTGTAGAGCACCTCCCATGCGCCAACTGCTGGTACGGCATCTCCAGTAGCCAGGCTGGCATAGAACTCGTTCAGGTAGGTAACGAGATCTACCATGTTCGAGATGCTGGTCGGAATCTGCGGGACTGGCATGATTACCTCAAGTCGATCTTATTGAGAGTCTTCGGTACAATCTTCGACGTAGGCCCGCTCCACATCAGGAACCGCTTGATCCCGTCATTGATGCCCTGGAACAGGGACATGAGCATCATCCGCTGGTCCGACGTCAGCTTATCCGTCGGGTTGGGCGGGAACTGGACCAGGTGCGTTACCTCACTGACGGCTAGCTGGATAATGGCCTTGAGAGTCGGATCGATCTTGTCACCAAGCTTGAGAACCGCCTCGTTGACCGCGGCCACAGTCAGTTTGTCAAGCGGCGTCCCAGCGATGAATGGAAGAATGGCCGTACCAATCACATCCTGGGCGATGTTGCTGGCCTGCTTCGTCTTCTCCCAGCTGGCCTGGTCCTTGGACAGCAGCATCAGGCCGACGTTCATCGTATTCGAGGAGATCTGGAGGATGGCCTCCTCAGCCACTTCCGGATCGATCGAGATCGACCTGCAGCCGACGGATATGAATGGCAACGCACATAGTGTCAGGATCGCAAGCGTCTTCATGCTACCTCCTAGACTGGATTACCGACATCAATGTGGTCCAGATAAGCCATGTCAGCGCAGTGCAGGCCAGCCTGCCAGTAGGTTCCCGTCGGACCAGGGTAGGCCCAGCCAGTCCAGATAACGTCCCAGTTCTGCATGCGGTTCTTGAGGCATTCGATTACCAAGACCCAGACGCACAGCTGACTATCCCAGTAGATCGTAGCCCTGACCAGGCCCGGGGTCCCACCCACGTTGACGTAACCAAAGTAGGAACAGTCTCCCGTCGGCTCGAGCGTCGCCAGTGCCGTACCGCCGCTGGCGCCCATGCAGTCGCATGGAGTAGTACCGCCGAAGAAAGGCATGTCCCAAACGACCGTCAGGACGCCCTTCGGGCACCGCGGAGTGTCGCAAGGACCTGGCGGCGTGTAGGGATCATCAGGATCGTACGGCGTAGGAGTATACCCAGGATCGTATGGCGGAACGTCTTCACGCGGCGGATAAGGCGGAGTATGCTCCTTCAAGATCTCGGAAATGTCATTCGCCGGAATGAGCTCACAGCATTCAGTGTATCCCGGAGCCGTCTCCAGGAATGCCTGGCTGCGCCGGATAGCGCTTGCCCGGGTTACGTTCGTAAGGTTCTTGAAGAAGATGCCCGGAATCGCCTCGGCCACGTGCAGGGGGATCTTGCTTGGCCCGTAGTCCGGCATTATGACATAATCGTTGATGATCGGGAAATTACGGGTGATGGTAATGTCCAGCATCTTCGTCTCCTTGGCAAGATCCTATTGATCTTTGCCTCTGGAGATTTAGGGATTGCCGTGCCGGTTCATATCCTCCGCGACCATGAACGAGATAAGCTGTTCAAATGACGTCTCCGGCTCCCATCCCAGGACCTTCTTCGCCTTGGACGCATCTCCGCATAGGTCTATGACGTCGGCCGGCCGCATCAGCTCTGCATCTATCTTCACGTACTCCTTCCAATCCAGACCAGCCCTTTGGAAGGCAATCCTGCAGAAGTCCTCGACCGAACGCTGGACTCCAGTAGCGATGACATAATCGTCCGGCTTGTCTTGCTGAAGCATCATCCACATAGCCTTGACGTAGTCATTCGCATACCCCCAGTCGCGCTTGGATTGGATATTGCCCAGGCGCAGCTCCTTCTGGAGGCCAAACTTGATCCGCGCGACCGCATCCGTGATCTTCCGGGTGACGAACTCTGTTCCACGTCTAGGCGACTCGTGGTTGAAAAGAATGCCGGAACAACAGAACATTCCATAGGATTCCCGGAAATTGACAGTCGTCCAGTGGGCGGCGAGCTTCGCGATCCCGTAGGGGCTCCGAGGGTGAAAGGGCGTGTTCTCGTTCTGGGGCGGAGCTGAGATTCCGAACATCTCGCTGGTGGACGCCTGATAGAACCTGATCTTCGGGTTGATGAACCGGATCGCTTCCAGTAAGTTTATGGCGCCGATGCTGTTAACCTCGTGGGTATAGACTTTCTGGCTGAACGACGTGGCGACGAATGACTGGGCCGCCAGGTTGTAGACCTCCTGCGGATAAGAATCCTTTAGGGCATCTATCAGGGACTGCTGATCCAGCATGTCTCCGGCGTGAAGCTCGATCTTGTCGAACAGACCATCACATATACGCAGTCTCTGGAGGTTGTCCCCGCTGGTCCGTCTAACGACGCCATGGACCTCATAGCCCTTATCGAAAAGAAACTTGGCCAGGTATCCCCCGTCCTGCCCGGTAATGCCCGTGATGAGGGCGCGCTTGGTCACTTTCTCCTCCCCGCGTAAATCAGGGTCCCGTAGTGAGCATCCGGATTGCGGCCTTCCGCCCTGGGGATAGTCTTGTTGATGACCGGGACAAAGTCAATGAGGTATGGCGTTATGTCCTCGAGGAGCAAGCGGATCGGATGCCCTACGTCATGTGGGTATTTCTTTTCGTCTTCCGCATTCGAGAGGTCCTGACCCAAAATGAAGATGCCCCCAGGCTTGACCAGCCCGACTGCCTTTGCCAGACAAGCATCGGCATCCTGGACATGGTCCAATACGTTATTCATGATGACCAAGTCGAAGGACCCTGGCTGGTAAGAACAGGATTCGGCCGTATGATTGTCTACCTCGATAAGCTTGCTCTTATGTGCTATAGCAAGCCAGCAGGGCAATGTCAGATATCTACCTGCCAAAGGGTCGTTACAGACGACCCTCTTCCAGGCTCTACCTCTCATAATGACGCGAATATTCGTATAAGGCCCGCACCCAAGTTCTATAACATCGCCCAGATTCGCTGGTAAGAACCTATAGGAATCAAAATGCGCCGCCCACCAATTATTCCAGTCGTCCCCATCCGGGGTGACGCACCCGGCCCAGACATCCCCCTCCCATTTCTGGGCCTGCATCCACCTCTCCTGGGAAACCTTCTTGACGCTCATGGGTACCCCTTCCAGTATTAGACGAGGGACTATAGCCCTCCCGGAGGGCTTCCTGACGTGTTTCAGATACTGCTGAATATTTGAGTGCCAGCGGCGTGATGAGCGTTTGCGGGAATACCTACGGTGCGTCGTCTATGGCCCCTTCGGGGATTTTCATGTTCGTATTATCCTTGCCGATGGCCTCATGGGACTTTCCAGCAAGGCGCTTCGCCAGATCCTCGGGAGATAGCCTGAGGAACTCGTCCACCCGGTCAATGATGCGCATAGCCTCGCCGACGCAGGTATCTATGTCCTTGTCGACCATCTTGTTGACGCTCCCAGGCCGGCGGAGAGAGAAAAGACCGGCCAGGATAGCAGTGAGTTCCGCGCGGTCCATGAGTCTTCCTCCTATGGGTATTGAATATTAATTCCGACGATCATATTGCCGAAATGCCGGTCGATCCAGCCGATGAACGCCTGCATGATCTGCCATTGGTGCCTTTCGGCAAGGCACTGGATCTCCGCGGTCACGACCCCGCCGGCAGAACGTTCCAGCGTGATCCAGCCCCTGTACGTCTTGTGCGACCACTTGGCGCGATTGTGCCGCTTGTGCCCGGAACGGAAGAACGTACCCCTCTCCGCATCGGACAATGCGATCTCCTTGGCAATCATCTTGCCATACAGGTTCTCACCGGGCTTTGGGATGACTTGCAGGGATCTGCGCATAGTCGTCTCCTTGAATACTAGTCATTAAAAAGGTCGATGACCTTCTTCATGTTGTCCAATGCCTTCTTGGCCTCTCGCGCCGATTCATCACGTGCCCGTCGTTCCAAGGCGGCTTCCATGCGGGACATCCAATCGTGCATGGCCTTATGATCGGCGTCGTGCGTCTGGAACCATTTGCCGATGGCGATCCCGACTGGGTGCTGGGTTTTCTGGAGCTCCGCGTACATGTTCCGCAGGTTTGCCAGCGTCTGCCTCTCTTCGTTCAGCTGATCCTGCTTCTCTGCGAGCGCGTCGCGAAGGGCTTGCATGTCTCTCTTCAGCTTCGCACTCTCGACCTCGAGCTCTGCTGGAGAACGTGCTTCTATGACGGAAACGGGAGGTGGCGGAATCGCTGCGGGCTGCGGCGGCTTACCCTCGCCACAGGACGCCAACAGCGCCAATAGGAGCAATGCCTTTTTCATGAAGTCTCCCTGGGCTTGATGATCCGCTCGCGGGTGAGCCCTGCGACCGCGACGAATTTGCAATTAGGCCGCCGAAAGGCTGTCTCCGGTTTCACAGCAATATCGAGGCCGATTTGGCACGCCTCGTTATCGCTGGTGGCCATGGTGTCCATCTCTATCATGGAGACCACCCGGTAGACGCGCACGTGGCGCATTCTTTTCATGAGCATCCGTCCTCCAACGCCTTGACGGCATTCTCCTGCCAGGGGCTCGGGTCCGGACGGGGACGAATGGCTGCTGGAAGAGTGTCGGGCCTAGCGGAATAGCATCTTTGGCAGACACAGAATCCATCGATGGTGTATTTGGGGCGGACGTCGCTTTTCTTCATCCCCGGCTCGACATCCAAATCCGCTTTGTTCAACGGATTCTTGCAGGTATGGCATTTCCAGAGAGACTTAAGCGGAGGTCGGCCCCGCTTGGGTTTGCCAGTGAAGATCAGCTGCTTTTTTAATAGTTTCTTCATGTCCGCGCCTTAACGAGTTTATCCATATGGAATTCGAGGATTCTTTCTCCAACGCGTCTTTCTAACATACGCCTGCCTGCTTTGTCGGCTTCTTTTCGCGAGGCAGCTACGACACTCGTTATCCAGTAATATTCACCGTTAGTATTGCTGTAGCAGATGTCATAAGTACGCATGCAGTCCTCATGGCAGGCAGTTGCACATGTGGTTGAGTTTGCCGAGCTGCTCGAGCACCTGGGTCGTCTCCTTGCAGAGGCCCCAGGGAATCTTCTTCGCATCTAGAGCTGCGCCCAGGCGT